>Ga0116111_1001136_pt1 | contig 19503 bp, 19 predicted proteins | sample June2015DPH_8_10_FD_89720 | JGI IMG/M metagenome (GOLD analysis project Ga0116111, IMG submission 89720) | Peatland microbial communities from SPRUCE experiment site at the Marcell Experimental Forest, Minnesota, USA - June2015DPH_8_100 | ecosystem: Environmental > Terrestrial > Soil > Wetlands... | reverse complement strand
GGGCCTCGATACCACCGTCGCCGTGTATAACCTCGACACCACCAAGAAGCCCGATCCGAATCTGTTCGTCATCAATTACCAGAACAATCAGGGCGACACGCCGGGACGGGTATGGTCGGGACAGGGCCGGCCATAAGCGGAAGCGGATCGGCTCAACGCGGCGCAATTCCGATCAGCCGCGCGCCGCGCTGGAACGTCATGTAGATCCACAGCCAGTTCAGCGCGACCGCGAAGCGGTTGCGCAACCCGATTAAAAAATAGATGTGGATGGCGCTCCAGAACAGCCAACCCAAAAACCCGGTGAGCTGAAGCGGGCCAAGCTTCACCACCGCCGTCTTGCGGCCGATCGTGGCGAGCTCGCCCATATGACGATAGACGAACGGCGGCGGCGCCGGCCGGTCTTGCACGCGGGCGGCGATGACCTCGGCGACATAGCGGCCCATCTGCTTGGCCGCCGGCGCGATGCCGGGGACCGGACGGCCGTCGCGGTTGGTAACGCTCGCGGTGTCGCCGACGGCGAAGATCTCCGGTCGTCCGGGAATACTCAGGTCGGCGTTCACCTTGATACGGCCGGCGCGATCGTGCTCGGCGCCGATCCACTGGGCCGCCGGCGAAGCGACGATGCCCGCCGCCCAGACCACCGTTGCCGCCTCGATGCGGTCGCCGTCCACGGCGACCCCGTGGGCGTCGCAGCCGGTGACCTTGCGATTAAGCTCGACTTCCACGCGCATCCTTCGCAGCGAGCGGGCGGTGTAGTCCGACAACGCCTCGGGAAAGGTCGGCAACAGCCGCGGTCCGGCCTCGATCAGGACGATGCGCGAGGTGCGCGGGTCGATGCGGCGGAAATCGTGTTGCAAGGTGCGCCGCGCCACCTCGGCGAACGCGCCGGCCATTTCCACGCCGGTGGCGCCGCCGCCGACAATGACGAAAGTGAGCAGCCGCGCCCGCTCGGTTTCGTCCTCCACCAGTTCCGCCCGCTCGAAGGCGAGCAGGAACCGCCGCCTGATCTCGGTGGCATCGGCGATTTGCTTTAAGCCCGGCGCGAATGGCGCCCATTCGTCATGACCGAAATAGGAGTGCGTCGCTCCCGTGGCGAGGATCAGATAGTCGTAGGCAAGATCGAGCTCGCTGGTGTGCACGCGCCGCGCTTGCACGTCGATCCCGGTAACCCGCGCCATGATCACCCGGACATTCTTCTGCTCGCGCAAAATGGCGCGGATCGGCCAGGCGACGTCGGCGGGCGACAGCGCCGCGGTGGCGACCTCATAAAGCAGCGGCTGGAAGCAATGGTGGTTGTGGGCATCGATCAGCGCCACGTCGACATCGACTTTGGCAAGGGCCTTGCTCGCTTCGAGCCCGGCGAAGCCGGCGCCGGCAATCACCACGCGCGGCCGCTGCGGTTTGCTGTCCATGCCCATCTCCCAGGCGGCCATCATAGGCTAACATAGGGCAGGGGACGAGTTCCGCTGCGTGCTCTTGCCGCGCCGTCAGATTGAACTTGTGCCTTCGGCCGTTGCGCCGCATATAATCTGCCGGTCCCTCCAGCAGCTCCCCGCATGCGATTAACGGTCACCACCTGGAACATCAATTCGGTGCGGCTGCGCATCGATCTGGTCGCCAAATTCATCAAGGCGGTCCGTCCCGACATCCTGTGCCTGCAGGAGACCAAGTGCCCGGACGACAGATTTCCGCGCAAGCGCTTTAAGCGGCTCGGCTACGAGCACGTCGCGCTCAACGGTCAGAAGGGTTATCACGGCGTCGTCGTGCTCTCGCGGCTGCCGTTCGAGCGCTTCGACATTCAGAGCTTCTGCGGCAAGACCGATTGCCGTCACGTCTCCGCGGCGTTCGGCGAACGCGCCGGGCTGCGCGACCCGATCACCATTCATAATTTCTATGTGCCCGCCGGCGGCGACACTCCCGATCCGAAGATCAATGCGAAATTCGCCCACAAGCTCGCCTTCCTCGACGAGATGCGCGACTGCGCGACGCTCCGGCCGGCACCTTCCGAGCGCGCGATCCTGCTCGGCGACCTCAACGTCGCGCCGCTCGAGCACGACGTCTGGAGCCACAAGCAGATGCTGCGCGTGGTGTCGCACACGCCGGTCGAGTGCGAGAAGTTCACTCATGCGCTGAGTGCCGGCGGCTGGGTCGACAGCATGCGCGTGCTCACGCCGGAGCCGGAAAAACTCTACACCTGGTGGAGTTACCGCTCGCCCGATTGGGCGACCGTGGACAAAGGCCGCCGCCTCGACCACATCTGGACCTCGGATGCGCTCGCCGATCGCGTCGCCGGCATCGCCATTGCCAAATCCTATCGCGGCGCCGCGCGCCCCTCCGACCACGTGCCGGTGACCGCGACGCTGGAGGTTTAATCTAGCATCGGGGGTAACGGCGGGGGAACCCATCTCCCGAGACTGTCCGGCGCGCACGCCACAAGCAATTGAGTGCACTGTCACCGTAATTCGCGATTAATGGCCAAATTCGCAATATTAGCTCAGGCCGCTTGAATGACTCTGGTAGGCAATCCCAATGGACAACTCGTAAGATCGCGCGCGCACCGAAGCGAAGGCTCTTTGTTGTTACGGCAAGCTTCGCAGTAGGTGCTCCCGCACAGCGAGCACTTGGGAAGGGCGTCTAAAGTCTGTGCGGATTCGGTCTTGCAGATTTGGCAAGCATAGGGGCCAAGGTCAGTGCGCCTGTACCAGCCCGGCATGATGTTTCGGAGGTTTCCTATCACGATCATCTCCCTCGTGATCCCGGGCCTATGTTTAGTGCGATTCCGCATTTGGACGCAAACAAAGCAATGACGATATATTCGCGAAACATTTGCCTAGAGATCAAGCAAGAGTAGCCCGAATGAGCGTTTGCGCCTTCGTTTCGGCTACGTATTGAGCCGCTTCTCATGCGGTGACCATAGGCCAGGATTCCTTCACTGATTCGTCACGCCTAGGGTCGCACAAATTCGACACGCACCCCTTATCCCCATAATTCACAACTACACGCGGAACGCCGACTCTGCTTGGGTTATTGACTCTAGTTTCGGTAGATTTTCGAGGTCAAATTTAGGTTGCCCCAATTTCGACACCCCATAGATAGTAGATTCCATTGATCAGCAGCGTGGTTTTCCACCAGTTGTCCAGTGGCGTTAGCGTTTCATTGGAACCTGACACATGGCCGCCTCTTGGCAGGAAATTGATCGCCTTAGAAAAGACCCGGCCGCATTCCGCGCGCTTGCAAACCGGTTGCTAAATCTTGGCGTTGAACTGACAGATTGGGAGCGAACTTTTCTAGAGTCGGTCTGCAACGGCCCGGACTTCCAAAAGTTCACTACACGTCAGACAGAAACGCTTTTGCAACTTCGCGATCACCAGGAATCCGCTGCGCAATCAAAAAAGGCTAAGAAACTTCGCGATGAAAAAGAGTACAGTACGCGGCAATCAGAAAAGCTCTTTCAGATTCGCGACGACTACGAGATTATCACCAAGTTCCATGGGTTCAACGTCGGAATTCTTCTTAAAAGATGTTACGAGGCGCGCCTTGATCTTTCAGAAAGTCAGGAAGCGCGGATTATAAGAATGTACGAGAAAAGCCAAACGTCGGCGAGGCGCAAGGACATCGGTTTTCTAATGCATTGCGCACGGCAACTGTACATTATCGAGGAAGAAGTTGTAGACTAGACGGAGTGCGTTGCATCGACTACGGCTTCAGTTCGCGGTCGAAGGCTTTCGAGGAGTCGGGTGCCCGGGTCTCCTCCAGGGCTGCAACGTCGGCGTCCGTGAAATCCTCAAGCTCCAGCACCTGACGGTCGCGCCGTTTGAGGCGACGATGTTCTTCGATGGCGATCATCATGAGGCGCTCGCAACTGTTGTGGGCTTGGAAAACCAGTTTTCACCCCGGATCAAGTCCGAGGTAGGCATTTTCCGGATCATGGCTACTGCGGCTTGCCGTCGGGTAGCAGCGTGGCGCGGACGTTCTCGATCTCGCGCGCCCATTGGTCGGCGCGCGAAGCCATCATCTCGCGCAGGCGCTGCGCGGCGTCCGGATAGCCTTCGAGCATTCTCAGAAACATCGAGCGCGAGATGCGCATGACTGTCGCGCTCTCGCGCGCGGTGGCGGTCGCCGGTCGTCTCGTCTCTGCGAGCAAGGCCGATTCGCCGAGCAATGTGCCGGGGCCGGCAATGACTTCAGGTTCGCCGCTTCGTTCCGGCTTGAGGCTGACGGAACCCCGCTGGATGATGAAGGCGCCGTCGGCGGAATCGCCGGCCGCGAACAAGATTTGGCCGGGTTGCAGGTCGTAGCTTTCGACCCCGATGGCGAGGATGCGCAGCGCGCCCGTGCCCAGCCGGCGCAGCAGCGGGATCCGCTCCAGGTATGCGATGTCATCCTCGATGGTCATGACGGCCGTGCTTAGGGCACGAGTTTATAGCCCCCGGCCTCGGTGACCAGGATGGCAGGGGCGGCGGCATCCTTCTCGATCTTCTGCCGTAACCGGTAAATGTGAGTTTCCAGCGTGTGAGTGGTCACTCCCGAATTGTAACCCCAGACTTCCTGCAACAGCGTTTCCCGCGACACCGGGCGCTGGCCGGCGCGATAGAGGTAGCGCAGGATCGAGGTTTCTTTCTCGGTCAGGCGGACTTTGTTGCCCTTGGGGTTGAGCAGAAGCTTCGAGCTCGGCCGGAAGGTATACGGGCCGATCGTGAAAATCGCATCCTCGCTCGCCTCGTGCTGGCGTAACTGGGCGCGAATGCGCGCCAGCAGCACGGCAAAGCGGAACGGCTTGGTGACGTAATCGTTGGCGCCCGATTCGAGGCCGAGGATGGTATCAGAATCGGTATCGTGACCGGTGAGCATGATGATCGGCGCTTTAAAACCGTTCTTGCGCAGGATGCGCACGGCTTCGCGGCCGTCGATGTCGGGCAGGCCGACGTCCATGATCACGAGATCGATCTGCCCCGCCTTGGCGGCCTGCACGCCCTTGCTGCCGCTCTCCACGGCGACGGCTTCGAACTCCTCGTGCAGCGACAATTGCTCGGTCAGCGCGTCGCGCAGCTCGGGATCGTCGTCGACGATGAGAATCTTACGCGTGTTCGGCATCAATCCGGACCCCCGCCGCCGCTTGTCCGCCGGTCAATGACGCGGCCCCAAAATGCCTCTGTTGCGCTCTTGCCGCGCCGCTTGCGGACTTCGGAATCGGGCACTAGCGCGAAGTAAAGCATTCAAGGATACAAGAGCAAGCGTGAGTTGGGAATTCGCCTGCGCGCGAGTGATAGGGGATGCGACGGGTTTCTTTCGGTACGATCGACGTGCGCGCGCGACCGGGCCGGCGGTCCCAAGGCTGGCTGCGCGCCGGTCCTTTGCTGGTGCCCGTCGCACTCGGCCGCGCCGGCGTCAGGGCCAATAAGCGCGAAGGCGACGGGGGTACGCCCTGCGGCCGGTTTCGCGTGGTGCGGCTGTGGTGGCGGGCCGACCGCCTGCCTCGTCCGCAGACGTCGCTGCCCCTTCGCCGAATCGGCCGCGCCGACGCCTGGTGTGAAGATCCCACCGATCGACGCTACAACCGCCCTTTCCGGCGGTCGGCCAATGAACCAGGCGACCGGCTCTGGCGCGACGATGCCCTCTACGACGTTTTTCTCGAGCTTGATCACAACACGCGGCCCCGTGTCGCCGGCCGCGGCAGCGCCGTGTTTGTCCACATCGCCCGGTCAGGCCTGGTCCCGACCGCCGGCTGTATCGCGCTGAGCCGTCACGACCTTTTGGCATTGATCGCCCGAATCACGCTAAAGACGCGAATCATTGTTCACTGCTAGCGGAATGGCCCTCGCTCTCCGAAGATTGCCGTGCCGACCCGCACATGGGTCGCGCCGAACGCGATCGCCGTTGCGAAGTCGGCGCTCATGCCCATGGAGAGGAGCGCCAGGCCGTTGCGGCGCGCGATCCGGGCGGTCAGCGCGAAGTGCGGCGCCGGCGCCTCGTCCAGCGGCGGGATGCACATGAGCCCCGCAATGGTGAGACCGTAGCGATCGCGACAGGCGGCGAGAAACGCATCCGCATCCTGCGGCTGGACGCCGGCCTTTTGCGGCTCGGCGCCGGTATTGATCTCGACGAAAAGGAGGGGACGGCGCGCCTGCGCCGTTATTTCCTTGGCGAGCGCCGCGGCAAGGCTCGCCCGGTCGACCGAATGGATGGCATCGAACAGCGCTACCGCCTCTTTGGCCTTGTTCGATTGCAGCGAACCGACGAGATGCAGTTCAAGATCGCCGTAGCGGGCGCGCAGTGCCGGCCACTTGGCCTTGGCTTCCTGCACCCGGTTTTCCCCGAACACCCGCTGCCCGGCGGCAATCACCGGCTCGATCGCGTCGGCACCGAATGTCTTCGCGACCGCGATCAACGTTACGTTGGCCGGATCGCGTCCGGCGTCGCGGCACGCGCGCGCGATTTCGGCGCGAACAGCCGTCAGCCGATCCGCTCGATCTATGCTTTCCATTTCGTCAATGCTCGGAACGGCTCAAATTTTAACGACGGCTCGAAGATCGTCTTTACGCATTTCTACTATGTTGTGAAACCCCGGGGTGGGGGATCGAGATGTCCGACGTTCCAGCAGAGTCTGCCAAGACATCGTGCAAGACATCGCGGCGCAACAAGCCGATCCTGAGCATTCGTGCGCGGCTGATCCTTGTCGCCCTTTTGGCGCTCGCCCCGCTGATGCTCGAGCGCATGCGCGGCCTCGAGCAAGCCCGCGCCGAGCACGCCGAACTGGCCCGCGGCCAGGTCATCGATCTGGCGCAAAGCGGGGTCGAGGCACAACGCGAGATTGTCAATTCCATGCGCGCCCTGCTCCAGGTCGTGGCGCGCGTGTACACGAGGATGGCGCCGGATCAGGCCGACTGCAACCAGACGCTCACCGACCTGACCGGCAATATTCCATGGCTGCGCGGAGTCGACATCGCCGGACCCGACGGCCGAATTCGATGCGCCACCGATGCGCGCGCGATCGGATTAAACGTCGCGGACCGCCCTTATTTCCAGAAGGCGCTGCGTACGCGGGATTTCGCCTTGAGCGACTACCTGGTCAGCCGGGTCCACCAGACGCCCGGTCTGGTCGCGACCTTCCCCGCGGTGAAAGGCGACGGCTCCCTCGATGCGGTCGTTCTTGCATCGATCGATCTTCATTGGATCGGCGAGCTCGCGGCAAACGCCGCGCATCGTGACGGCACCTCGGTTCTGTTGGTCGATGGCGGCGGTACGCTCATGGCCGCCTCGGCCGACGAAGGCGAGATCGTCGGCAAGAACTTCGCCAACAATGCCTTGGTGCGGGAGATGCTCGCCAAGGACGAAGGCACGATGACGGTTGCCGGGCTCGACGGTGTCCGCCGCATCTTCTCCTATGTCCGCGTGCCTTGGACGCAAGCGCGGCTCGCCGTCGGCCTCGACGAGCGCGTCGTCCACAGCCGCGTCGACCGCGAGCTGCGCATCGCCTACCTGCAGCTGGCGCTGGTCGGCCTGCTCGTTCTTCTAACCGCCTGGTTCGGCGGCGAGCGGCTTATCCTGCGCCCGATCCGGACGCTGGTGCGCACGGCCGCGCGCTTCGGCCGCGGCGATTTGCACGTCCACGCAACGGAGAAGCCCTGGGTCGCCGAATTCGAGCCGCTTGCCGCCGCGCTCGACGACATGGCGCGCAAGCTTGCGGCGCGCGAAGAGGAATTGCAGATCGCCAATCAACACCTGGAGGAGCTGGCGAGCCTCGACGGCCTCACCGGTTTGGCCAACCGGCGCGGCTTCGACCGGCAGCTCGAGCGCGAGTGGTGCCGAGCCGCCGAACGCCGCCAAGCGCTCGCCCTGATGATGATCGATATCGATCATTTCAAGCTGTTCAACGACCGCTACGGCCATGTCAGGGGCGACGCCTGCCTGCGCGCGGTGGGCGAGACCTTGTCGCTGGTCACCCTGGAGGAGGCCGTGCTCGTTGCCCGGTACGGCGGCGAGGAATTCGCCCTGCTGTTGCCGGGCCTCGACCTCGAGCGCACGGCCGTCCTTGCCGAAGAGGCGCGCAAGGCCATCGAAGACCTGCTCATCACCCATGCCGAAGCGCCCTGCGGCCTGGTGACCATCAGCATCGGCGTCGAATCGCTGGTACCGGATCAAAGGCAAGCGGCCGCGGATCTGGTCGAGGCCGCGGACCGCGCGCTCTACACCGCCAAGCGGCGCGGCCGCAACATGGTGGTCGCACATATTCCGATGCGGCTGAGCACCGCGTGCTGATTTTTTTGTCCTGAAGTTTCCGCCGGAGTTCGCAAGCCTAAAGTCGGACTTTAAGTCCACAAACGCGGTTCAGGATTTCCGCGCCTTGGTTTTCTTCCGCGCGGCCGCCTTGCGCTTCGCCTTCTTGAGTTTTTTCGGCGGCGCCCAGATCATGCCCTCAAGCTTCATGCCGTCAGGATCGGCGAAATAAACGGCGTAGTAGTTGCGGCCGTAATACTCACCAGGCGGGTCGAGCACGGTCATTCCGTTCTTTTCCAGAAAGGCGCCGAGCTCGTCCACGTCGTCGCGGCTGGAAAGCTCGAAGGCATAGTGATGGAAGCCGATATCGCCCTTGCGATACTTCCGTTTCCTGCCTTGGGTGTCGGCGGCGGCGATCCAGAACAGCGTCTTGCGGTTGCTCCAGCCGGCCATGTCGGCGTAATCGTATTTGAGCCTGAAGCCGAGAAAGCCGAGCAGCTTGCCGTAGAATTTCTTCGAGCGCGCAAAATCGCCGACGCTGAGGACGAGATGGTCGATACCGACGACGCGAGGCATGAGACCTCCGAACCGTGCGAATGGTAGCCGGCGCCAACCCGGAACCGGATTTGCCCGGCCGAGCCTACGACATTTGCGTCCGAATTATCTGCGGGTTCTTTGGCAAAATTGAAGCCGCTCCGAGCGGTCAAAACGGCTCTCGGCATCCGATGGTTCGCCGCGGGATGCGACGCCGGCTGTCAAAAAAAGGGCCGGTCCATGACCGGCCCTCCCCCGACTCCCCATTCAAGCAGTCCGGCAATTAGCCCTTCGTCACCATCGGCGGTGGGGGCATGCTGGTGCAGCCAGCGATGCTCAGTAGTCAAAGTACCGCGACAAGTGCTAAGGCAAGTTTCTTCATTGAAGTGCTATCGCTCGACACATGACCGGTAACACATACCGGCGGCCGGCTTGGTCATCTAGTGCGGGAAAGCCACACTGCGGCGCTGATTTGGCGGCGGTGCATATCAGGGCTCAGCGGGAACTTTGCGCCGCGATTGTTGCAAACTGCTGCCAATACTGACAATTGTGAGAGACCCTTTTCCAGGCGCCGGTTCGGAAAGAGCGTATGCCGCATTCGGCAAAATCTGCATCGCATGCCACGCAAATGGGCGCCGAACATTGCTACCTTTCTGGCGCACGTCGCAAATGGCGGCGGGCGGCCGTGAATCATGCTCGCCCCCGATTGTTTCCTGTTGGTCACATCGAGAATATGATGCAAAGCAAGCTCAGGCACGGGCCGCGCCCGCCCAACCCGCAAATCAATCGCGGGCTGATTGTCGCATTGGCCGCCGGCCTTGCGCTTGCGGCTTGTACGACGTCGCCGCCCACGTTGTCGCCGCCCCCGCCGTCACCGTCGTCACCGCCCGCGTCTTCGCTTGGACCGGAAAGCGCGCCACCGCCCAGCGGTCTCGGCCAGCGCGAGCTCACGCCGGCAGAAAAAAAGATCATCGCCAACGCGATCGCTCCCTCGCTCAGGGACGCGGCGACGGCGCAGTACCACTGGCCGAAGATCCAGAACGCGCCGGACGGTCCGGTCAATTACTGCGGCATGGTGAACGCCAAGAGCCCATACCCCGCCTATAACGGCCGGCAGGCCTTTATCGTCTCAGCCACGCTCTCGGGCGGCAAGATTTCGTCGGCCGTCGTTGGCCTGATCGCCGGCGGCAAGGACGTCGAGATCGTGCGCAACATGTGCAAGAAGTACGATCTCGATCCCGACGCCAGCTGATTGCGCCTGCCCTGTTCGGCCCGCGCGGCGTGCGACGCGGCGACGAGCACAAGTTTCACGAACTCGATGGCGGCGTCCATTCCTCGACGCTGGCGCCGGCCAGCGATTGGACCCGGGTCTCGTCGGCGGCAAGCTCGCGCGCCGGACCGGAATAGACCACGTGGCCGTCGTCGAGCACATAGGCGTGGTCGGCGATCTCCAGACTCATGCGCACATTCTGCTCGACCAGCAGCACCGAGATACCCTCGGTGCGCATCTGCGCGACGATGCGAAAGACTTCGCGCATGATCAGCGGCGCCAGCCCTTGCGAGGGCTCGTCGAGAATGAGGAGCTTGGGATTGAGCAGCAGCGCGCGGGCGATCGAGAGCATTTCCTGTTCGCCGCCGGAGAGCTGGCGGCCGCGGTTCAGCCGGCGTTCGGCGAGCCGGGGAAATAGCCGATACACGCTTTGCGGCGTCCACGGGCCCGGCCGCTCCAGCGGCACCATGAGATTTTCATTCACGGTGAGATTGGGAAAGATGCGGCGGCCTTCGGGAACGTAGCCGACACCGAGCGCGGCGACCCGGAACGGCGGCCAGCGCGTGGTCTCTCTGCCGAACACGGTGATGCGGCCCTCGCGGGGGACCGTCAGTCCCATCAGGCTGCGCAGCGTCGTGGTCTTGCCCGCGCCGTTGCGGCCAAGGAGCGCCGTCACCTGGCCTTCGCCAGCCTCGAGGCTGACGCCGTGCAGGATGTGGCTCTTGCCGTAATAGGTATGGAGCCCTTCGGCTGTGAGTGCTGCACTCATGCGGCTTCGCTCATGCAGCTTGGCCCAGATAGGCGGTCTGCACCGCCTTGTTCGCGGCGATCTCGCGCGGCGTGCCTTCGGCGAGGAATCCGCCCTGATCGAGCACGGTGATCCGGTCGGCCAGATGGAAGACGACCCGCATGTCGTGCTCGATCAACACGATGGTCAGCTTGTTGTCCTTATGCAGGCGGCGGATGAGCTGGGTGATCTCGTAGGTTTCCTGATCGCCCATGCCGGCGGTCGGCTCGTCGAGCAGCAGCAGACGCGGCTTGAGCGCCAGCGCCATCATGATTTCGGTGGCGCGCTGGTCGCCATGCGCCAGTTCGCCGACCAGGCGGTCGGCCTTGCCGGAGAGCCCCGCAAGCGCCAGCGCCTCCTCGATGCGGCGGCGAATATCCGCCGCCTCGGCGCGATGAAGCCACGGCCGCAGCCGATAGCCGGCGGCAACCTCGGTCACGATGCGGATATTCTCGCATACGGTGAGTTCCGGAAAGATCTCGGTGATCTGGAACGTGCGCGCCATGCCGAGACCGACGCGTCGATGCGCCGGTATGCGGCTGATGTCGCGGCCCTCGAACAGGATCGAACCGGTGGTCGGCGCTAGAAATCCGCTCACCAGATTGAAGAACGTAGTCTTGCCGGCGCCGTTCGGGCCGATCACGGCGCGCAGCTCGCCGGGCTCGACGGTCAACGATATGTCGCGCACGGCGACCAGGCTGCCGAACCGCTTGGTCAGGTTCTCGACCGCGAGCACGCTCATGCCGCTCTCCGCTGCCGCAGCAGGCCGAGAACGCCGCGCGGAAAGAACAGCACGATGAGAACGATGAGAATGCCGATGAACGACATCCAATTGACCGTGACGCTCGATATGTAGTCCTGCAGAACGACGAAGATCACGGCGCCGAGCAGCGGCCCCCAGAACGTGCGCATGCCGCCCATCACCGCCATGATGACGAAGTCGCCCGACAGCGTGTAGTGCAGCATGCGCGGATCGGCAAAGTTGTTGATCAAGGCATAGAGCGCGCCGGCAAAGCCCATGAAAAAACACGACAAGGTGAAGGCGATCCAGATGTGCAGCTCGACCGGGATGCCGAGGAAACGGGCGCGCCGCTCGTTCTCGCGGATCGCGATCATCGTCCGGCCGAACGGCGAGCGCAGGATGAACGCCATGACGGCGACCGCGGCGGCGAAGCAGGTCAGCACGAAGTAATAGAAATAGATGTCGTTGTGCAGGAGGTCGATTTGCAACAGCTTGAAGTCCAGCGGCTGGCGCGCGAAGCCGCGCAAGCCGTCGTCGCCGCCGGTCAGCGAGCTCCATTGGAACGCGATGTAATAGAACACCTGACCGAAGGCGATTGTCACCATGGCGAAGTAAATGCCGCGGCGGCGGACCAGGAGAGCGCCGAGGATGGCGCCGGCGATGCCGCCGATGAGCGTGCCGGCAACAAGCCCGAGCGGGGTGCTCGGCGCGACGAATTTCAGAGTGAGCCCGCACGCGTAGGCGCCCAGTCCGAACCAGGCGGCGTGACCGAACGACAGCACGCCGGTGAAGCCGAGCAGAAAGTTCACCGACATGGCGCCGAGGCCGAGCACCAACACGCGGCTGCCCAGCGCCGTATAGCCGCCGAACAGCGGCATCCAGTAGGGCGCGAAAATGAGCGCGCCCCAGATGGTGGCGAGGATCGCCAGATGCCTGCCCTGCGCCGGCGTCACGTGAACATGCCTTCTTCTCCGAGGAGCCCGCGCGGCCGCACCAGCAGCACCACCGCCATCATCACGTAGACGACCGCCTCGCTGGCGGAGGGAAAGATGACCGCCGTGACGCCGGAGGCAACCCCGATCAGCAAACCGCCCAGCAGCGTGCCGGTGAGCGAGCCGACGCCGCCGACGATGATGGCGATGAAGCTCGGCATCAGCAGGCCGTCGCCCATGGTCGGCTCGAGTCCAAGCTGGCCGCCGGCCAGCACGCCGGCCAATCCGGCGAGGAATATCCCGACCGCGAAATTGAGCGAGCGCAGAGCGCGGACGTTGACGCCGAGCGCGGCGACGGTGTCGAGATCGAGCGTGCCGGCGCGAATGCGCACGCCGATGCGGGTGTAGCGCAACAGCACGAACAACAGCCCAACCACGATCGCCACCGTCGCCACCATGAACATGCGGTAACCGGTGATGAAGAAGAACTCATTGCTGAGCGGCGACGACAGCACGGCGGGAATCGAGACGGGCAGGCCCTGGGCGCCCCAGATTTGCCGCGTGCCGTCTTCGATGATGAAGGCCAAGCCGAATGTCAGCAGCAAGCTGTAGAGCGGATCGCGGCCATAGAGGCGGCGAATGAGCAGACGCTCGACGACGAAGCCGATGAGCGCGGTGAGGAACGGCGCAACGATGAGGGCGCCCCAGAAGCCGAGCGACGGCGTCAGCGTGTAGGCGAGATAGCCGCCGATGACGAGAAAGCCGCCGTGGGCGAAGTTGATGACTCCCGACAGGTTCAGGATCAGCGACAGACCGATCGCCATCAGGGCGTAGAACGCGCCGATGATCAGCCCATTGGTGATGTTGAAGAAGATGAGCTGCAGCATGGGGGACCGGCCACAATGAAGCCCCTCACCGGCGACCGCAACGATCGAGATGAGGGGCGCATCAAAACGAGATCAGGCCGGCATATTCATCTTGCAGCCGGTATCCGCCACCGATGGAGCGATGCTGTCGCCGGCCACAATGCTGTTCACCTTGAACAGGTTTTCCGGATCGCCGTCGCCCTTCTGTAGCAGCTCGCCGATGAAGGCCGACAGCATCAGCTGATGATCGCCGCCGCGGAAATACACCTTGTTCGGCTGCAGCTTGATGTCCGGCGGCAATTCCAAGTCGGCGAGTGCCCTGGCGACGGCCTTGGCTTCGATCGACTTCGCCTTTTCACAAGCCAGCGCGTAAGCGTGGATTGTGACATAGCCGAACCAGGTACGCGCGGTCGGGACCTTGCCGCCGCTGCGTTTGCGGATTTCAGCAATGAACTGATCGAGGCCGGGCGTGCCCGCCGCCTGCTTCCAGTACCATTCGAACATCCAGACGCCGACCCGCGCCTCGGGCGGCATGGCTTCGACGGCTTCCAGTTCCTGCTGGGTGCCGGCGACGTGGATTTGCTTCTCGATGCCGAACTGCGCGATCTGCTTGAGGCAGTTGACCATGTCGTTGCCCTGCACCAGCACGACCAGCACGTCGGGATTGGCGGCCCGCGCCTTGATGAGATAGGCGGAGAAGTCGGTAATGCCGAGCGGGGTGAGCTCGTTGCCGGTCACCGTGCCGCCGAGCTTCTTCAAATCGGCTTCGCAGGCCTGAAACAAGGTGTGGCCGAACGCATAATCCGGCGTGATGAAGTGCCATTTCTTGCCGTAAGTCTTGAACAGCAGATCGCTGACCGCATTGGCTTCCATGCGCGTCGTATTGCAGACGCGGAACACGTTCCATTTGCAGTCGATGCCGGTGATGCCGTCGGTGTGGCCGCCGGGGACGACATGCAGCACGCCTTTCTCGTTCGACACCTGTGCCATCGCCTGCGCCAGCGCCGAATTGACGTTGCCGACCAGAAAATCGACGTTGTCGCGCTCGATCAGCTTGCGCGCTTTCTGCACCGCCGTGCCGGCGTCGCCGCTGGTGGAATCCTCGGACAGCAGCTCGATCTTGCGTCCGAGAATCCCGCCCTTGGCATTGATCTGGTCGACCGCCAGCTGGCAGCCGATCTGTTCGTTCTTGCCGGGCGCGGCGTAGGTGCCGGTCAGCGGATTGTCGAGCCCGATCTTGATCGGCTCCTCGGCGAGGGCCTTGACCACGAACGGGCTCGCCACCTGCATGGCGCCGATGGCGAGACCGGCCTTGAGTATGGTTCGGCGCTGAACGGCGCGGCCGATGAGATCCTTGGACATCGTGTCCTCCCTGGGCTTTGATATTTCGGGCTTTGATATTGTCGCTGATATTGTCGCTGCGTTTTGGCCCCAATTCATCAAACGGGATTTGGCATCAAAAAGCAAATAGGCCGCGAAAGCGGCCGACAGGCCACTGGCGGCCCGCAAAATGCAGCCGTCGGTTTCAACATTACACGGCAGGCCGTGTCACAACGGCGAAAATGATTTCGCTTGCCGCCACGCCCGGCGAACGCATCGTCGCGTGGTGAGACAAAGAGCCGCTCTCGGCGGCGCTCCGCGCGCGGCGTCACGCCGAGCCGGGTCAGGGCGATGCGTATAGGGTCCGCGCGTCGGCCGTGAACGCCTTGCGCGATTGCGGATCGGTATAGAACATGTGCCCGCCGCGGTAGAGCTGCAGCGCGGCGCGCTCGCCGTCGATGCTCGACGGAATGTGATTGAGCACGTAACGGGAATCCGCATACGGCGTGACCATGTCGCTATAGCCGTGGGCGATCATCAGCCGGAACGACGGGGTGAGGGTGAACAGCTCGCGTAAATCCTCGGCGATGCTCGGCGGCGCGTGACCGGGGCCCTCCTGCCAGTCCCACTTGCCGGAAATATCCGAGGCCAAGAGGTTGTAGGTCATCTCGGTCTTGAAGCCGAGCTCGTCGCGCGCATAAGCGACGAAGGCGCTGCCATAGGCGCGAATGAAGCCGTCGAGAAATGGATCGGGACCGCGCGGCGCCTCCGACGCCGGATTGGGATCGTCGACCGCGAACGTCGCGTCGTAATGGCTGACGATCTTGTGCTCGCCCAAGCGCAGGTTCTTGACATAGGCGTCGTGAATGAAGCCGCGTGAGCGGGCGACCACATCTTCCGGCAATCCGGTCATGCGCGCGACCCGGGCGTAAAACGCGTGCGCGGCCTCGCCGCTGAGCGGCGGGCCGGCCAGCGCCGACAGATATTCGGTGAGCGCGAAATGCTCGGCCTGCGCCAGCGCCTCCTTGCTGAACTTGCCGGTGCGCTCGAGCTCGGCCGCCGCCAGCGAAGGCAATTGCAACGCGGCGCCAAGCGCAAACCGGTCGCCGCCAAATGTCAGCGCGCCTTCGAGCAGCGGCGAGATCATGACGATGCCGCCGACCACGATGCCCTGGTTGTTCTGCAACGCGCGCGCGACTTTGGCGGCGCGGAAGCCGCCATAGCTCTCGCCCAGAATATATTTCGGCGAGCCGAGGCGGCTGTTCTTGGCGACGTAGAGCGCGATCACTTTCGCCATCGACTCGGCGTCGCGGTTGACACCCCAGAATGCGCTGCCGCCGTCGGCCTTGGCCGCCCGGCTCCAGCCGGTGCCGACCGGATCGATCAACACCAGATCGGTGAAGGCGAGCCAGCTGTCCGGGTTGTCCACCAGGCGGACATGGGCACCATCAAAGCCGTTGCCGAATGCGGCGATGCGCGGGCCGACCAGGCCGAGATTGAGGAACGCCGAGGCGGCGCCCGGCCCGCCGTTGAACACGAAGGTCAGCGGCCGGCCCGGATCGTTCGATTTGGCCACATAGGCGGTATAGAAGATTGCGGCCGAGCGTTCGCCCGATTGATCGAACAGCGAGAACGTCCCGGCGGTGGCCGTGTAGGCGAGCTTGCCGCCCGGAACATCGATGCTGTGCTCGGTGACGGCATCGCCGGGCAATAGCGACAGCACACCTGGCCCGGTCTGTTCTTGTCGGTCCTGGCCCGGATGATTGCGCTCACCCGCCGGTCTGCCGGGGTGCTCCTGCGCGGCCGCGGCGGTGGCCAGGAGCGTGATCGCGAGCACCATCGCGGTACGGCGAAAATCGATCATGTCGATACCTATTTTAGCAATGTGCCTGCGTCTGGTCTGGCATGCCTGGTTCATGATCGTCCCGTGAAAGTGCCCGAAAGATGGCTGCCTCGGCCATATATATCGGCGCGCCACCAAGACAACGACTGGCGCGGCAGCCGCGCGGGCCGGTAGACAACCAGGATCGGATCAGGGAAGTTCTCACCCCCTTTCGACCGCATCGGAGTCGTCCCGCAATGGCCTTCCCCCGCGCTTCGAAAGCGCTGACGCGCTTCACCGTGCTCGACCTGACGCGGGTGCGGGCCGGCCCGACCTGCGTACGCCAGCTCGCCGATTGGGGCGCCAATGTCATCAAGATCGAGGCGCCGCCGACACCGGAAGAACCGATGGGCGGCCCACGCGAGGGATCGGACTTCCAGAACCTGCATCGCAACAAGCGCAGCATGACGCTCAATCTGAAGGCGCCGGAGGGGCTCGCCGCTTTCAAGCGCATGATCAAGAAGGCGGATGTCGTGGTCGAGAACTTCCGCCCTAACGTGAAGAAGCGGTTGGGCATCGACTATAAGGCGCTGGCCAAGATCAATCCCCGCCTGGTCTATGCCAGCATTTCCGGCTTCGGCCAGGATGGGCCGTATGCCGGTCGGCCTGGCTTCGACCAAGTCGCGCAGGGCATGGGCGGCTTTATGTCGATCAATGGCCTGCCCGGCCAGGGACCTGTTCGCGCCGGCATCCCCCTTGCCGATCTGAGCGCCGGGCTGTTCGCCGCGCTCGGCATTCTGGTCGCGCTGCTGGAGCGGGAAAATTCCGGCAAGGGCCAGGTGATCGAAACCTCGCTTCTGCAAGCCCAGATCTTCATGCTCGACTTTCAAGCCGCCCGCTATCTGGTCCAGGGCGAGGTGGCGCGGCAGGCCGGCAACAATCATCCGACCACGATTCCGACCGGCGTATTCAAGACGCGAGACGGCACCATCAACATCGCTACGACCGGACATAAAATGTGGGTACGGCTCTGCCGTACGATCGATGCGGACGCACTCTTGGAGAAGCCGGAGTATCAAACGACTGCCGCCAGATCCGAAAATCGCGATGCGCTCAATGCCGAGATCGAGACCTATCTCAAAGACCGCACCAGCGCCGAATGGGTCGAGCGCTTCAACAAGGAAGGCGTGCCCAGCGGGCCGATCTACTCCATCGACCAGGTGTTCGCCGACCCGCAGGTGCGGCATCTCGGCATTGCCCAGAGCGTCGCCGGGACGAAGCCGGCGTTGCGTCTTGTCGGCCAGCCGATCGCGATGTCGCGCACGCCATCGCGGCTCGTGGCACGGCCGCCCAAGCTCGGCGAGCATACCGACGCCGTGCTCAAGGAATTCGCCTTTAGTGTGCGCCAGATCGCCGCGCTGCACAAGGCGGGGGCTGTGTAATGGCGGGCGGTTATAGCAGCGTCGTCATCCTGAGGTGCCCGCGCGAAGCGCGTGCCTCGAAGGACGCACCGTCCAGGCCGTCGCCCTTCGAGGCTCGCGAAGCCTGTCATCGGGCCGGCCACTTCGGGCCGGACCCGTTGGCTCGCACCTCAGGGTGACGGAACAGTTTTTGGTGAATTTGGAAGGAAACAGAATGACTCAAACCGACAAGCTGCTCGCGCGCAAGGAAGCGGGCGTCGGCATCGTGACCTTCAACAATCCCGACCGGCACAACGCCGTGTCGCTCGACATGTGGCAGGCCTGCGCGCGCGTGCTCGAGCAATTCGCGACCGACGACGAGGTGCGCGTCGTCGTGCTCACCGGCGCCGGCGGCAAGGCGTTCGTGTCGGGCGCCGACATTTCGAAATTCGCCAGCGAGCGGGCCTCGATCGAAGCGACCCGCGCCTACGACGTCACCACCGCCGCGGCCTTCAACAGCATCTACGAATTCCCCAAGCCGACGATCGCGATGATCCGCGGCTATTGCATCGGCGGCGGCGTCGGGCTGGCGTCATGTTGCGACCTGCGCATTTGCTCGGCCAATTCAAAGTTCGCGGTGCCGGCGGCGAAGCTCGGATTGGGTTACGGCTATGCCGGTCTCAAGCGGCTGGTGGACATCGTCGGGGCGTCTTTCGCCAAGGAGATCTTTTATACCGCCCGCCAGTTCGACGCGCAGGAAGCCTACGCCATGGGTCTGGTCAATCGCGTGGTGCCGGGGGCCGAGCTCGAAGGCTATGTGAAAAGCATCACCGACATGATCTGCGCCAACGCCCCGCTCACCATCAAGGCGGTCAAATTCACGGTCGGCGAAATCCTCAAGGACGAATCGCAGCGCGACGTCGCCGGCGTGGAGAAGATGGTGGAGGCGTGCTTCGCCAGCCGCGACTATACCGAGGGCCGCACCGCCTTCATGGAGAAGCGCAAGCCGGTCTTCACCGGCCGGTGACGCGGACGCCGCTGCCGGCAGGCGCGCCAAGCGCGAAGGCCGCAGTGTGGCGGTTCAGAAGTCCGCATCATTTTTGCCGCGAACTCGTCATGCGGACTTCAGAACCAAAGCCACACTAGATCAATACGTTGCTGGTGTCCTTCGATTCCGAAGTTCGCAAACGAGGGTGCCGCATAATGATGCGAACTTCGGAATCGGGACACTAGCGGGCCGCTGTTTGCGCCTTTGTTTCCGGCGCTTAAGTGGCGTTGCAGCGGCCCATGGTCTTTTCGGGAAACCGGCTTCCCCTTTGCCGGATCATGCTCTACATACTCGCACAACGCTCAACCTATTTCGGCCTGCGGAGAGGTGGCTGAGCGGTTGAAAGCACCGCACTCGAAATGCGGCATACGGGCAACCGTATCGGGGGTTCGAATCCCTCCCTCTCCGCCATGCCAATAAAATCAATAACTTAGCCGAAGTCGTTAGCGACATTAGCGGCAGTAATTAGCGACAGGTAAGGTAACCACGTCCCTTGATTGCCGCTCCTAGGGTGGCGGCGACGAAGCGCCCCGCACCGTGAGGGCGCGTTGGCGCGGCTCGCCGC
>Ga0116111_1001134_pt1 | contig 19515 bp, 14 predicted proteins | sample June2015DPH_8_10_FD_89720 | JGI IMG/M metagenome (GOLD analysis project Ga0116111, IMG submission 89720) | Peatland microbial communities from SPRUCE experiment site at the Marcell Experimental Forest, Minnesota, USA - June2015DPH_8_100 | ecosystem: Environmental > Terrestrial > Soil > Wetlands... | reverse complement strand
CGATTGACCGATTCATAGCCGCATACAACAAAACCGCCACGCCCTTCGAGTGGACGAAACGCGAGATTCGCAATGTGCATCCCCATTTATCTTACGCTAATCTACGCAACTAAGTACTAGTTTTGCTAGTTACTAATTGCTAGTTGCTTAGCTGCCGTTTTCCCGGTTCTTTTTCTTGATCTCAATATTCAGGCGCTTGATTTTCTGGTTCAGGGTGGAGAGTGGAATGCGGAATCGGTCGGCGGCTTCGGTCTGGTTCCAGCCGCATTTTTCCAGCATATCGCCGATGACGCGGCGCTCGCAGTCTTCGATGATTTCGAAGAGCGAGGCGTCCGCGCGGTGCTCCATCGCGGCAAACTTGCTGCCCCGGCCAATGAGGTTGTCGGGCAGCAGGTCCACGGTGAGGTTAGGGCCCGTGGCCAGCACCACGGCGCGCTCAATCACGTTTTCCAATTCGCGCACATTGCCCGGCCAGTCATACTCCAGCAGCGGACGCAGGGCTTCGGGAGTTATGCGCAGCGGCAGCCGCTCGTTCTCTTCGGCAAACTTGGCGATGAAGTACTGCACCAGCATGGGAATGTCATTCTTGCGCTGACGCAACGGCGGCAGGTCAATGGTGATCACATTGAGACGGTAGAACAAATCATCGCGGAACTTACCGTCCTTCACCTGTTGCTGGAGATTGACGTTGGTGGCGGCGATAATGCGCACGTCCACTTGTATCTCGTTGACGCCGCCCAGGTGCATGAACTTTCGGTCTTGCAGCACGCGCAGGATCTTGGCCTGCGTCTCCAGGTTCATGGTGCCAATCTCGTCGAGGAACAGGGTCCCGCGGTCGGCCACCTCGAACAGGCCTTTCTTGCTGGCGATGGCGCTGGTGAAGGCGCCCTTGACGTGGCCGAAGAGGGTGGACTCCAGCAGGTCGGCCGGCATGGAGCCGGTGTTCACGGGCACGAAGGCGCGGTCGCGGCGGGTGGAGTTCATGTGGATGGCTTTGGCGATCAGCTCTTTGCCGGTGCCGCTCTCGCCTTGCAGCAACACGGTGGAGCGGCTGGGCGCCACCTGCGCCACCAGGTCGAAGATGCGCAGCATGGGCTCGCTCTTGCCGATGATGTGCTCGAAGTTGTAGCGCTGCTTGAGGGCGCGCTTCAGTTGAATGACTTCTTCTTCGGCGCGGCGCCGGCCCACCGCAGTGCGCACGTCGGCCAGTAACTTTTCGTTGTCCCAGGGCTTCTGGATGAAGTTGCTGGCCCCGGCCTGCATGGCATTCACGGCATTCTCCACCGTGCCGTAGGCGGTGATCATGATGACGGGCAGATCGGAATCGCGCTCCCGGATGTCGTGCAGGATCTCGATGCCATTGCGCTCGGGCAGGGCGAAATCCAGGAGCACCAGGTCGAAGGGACGTTGCGCAATGCGAGCCAACCCCTCATGGCCGTCGTTGGCCACCTCCACGGAGTAGCCTTCAAACTCCAGCAGAGTTTGCAGCGACTCACGGATGGCGGCTTCGTCATCGACGATCAGCACGGAGCCGGCGGAGGCCAAATCGTCGCGTCCCGTAGCCATATGACTGACGGCCAGTTCAGGCATTAACCACCTTTCTCAACATGGGAAACTCCATGATGAAGGTGGTGCCTCGACCGGGTGCGCTGTCCACACGAATCTTGCCGGCGTGTTCCTGGATGATGCCGTAGGTCACCGACAGCCCCAACCCTGTGCCTCCGCTGTGTCCCGTCTTCGGCTTGTTCTTGGTGGTGAAGAAGGGATCGTAGATGCGATGAATATGTTCCTGCGCGATTCCGCTGCCCGTATCCGACACCTTCACCTGCACGTGATGGCCATTGGAGGTGCTGATCAGCAGGGTGCCGCCCGCGGGCATCGCGTCTTTGGCATTCAGGAACAGGTTGAGAAAGACCTGCTGGAGCTTTCCGGTGTTGCCGTAGATGGGCGGCAACTCCGGCTGCAGATCGGGTTGCACTTTGATGCGCGCGGTCTTGAACTGATGATCGAGCAGGGTCAGGGTGTCCTGAATGACGCGATTCAGGTCCACATTGCTGAATTCGGTGCTCGAGGTACGCGAGAAGTTCAGCAGGCTGTTCACGATTTCCGAAGCGCGGAAGGTCTGGCGGGTGATCTTGTCCAGCAAGCCGGACTGCTTCTCGTCGCCGTGGACCTGCTTGGCCAGCATCTGCGCGTAGGACGAGATGACCGCCAGCGGAGTGTTGACTTCATGCGCGACTCCGGCCGCCAGCAGCCCGATGGAGGAGAGCTTCTCGGCCTGCGAGAGTTGCGATTCCAGCTCGATGCGCTCGGTAATATCGTCCACGATGATCAAGCGGCCGATAACGCTGAAGTCCTTGGTGACCAGTGGCGCGATGGCGATATTGGCCACGCGGGTGTCGCCGGCAGTTGTGCCCAAGCGGAACTTATACAGATTGTGAATGCCCGGAGTTTGGCGCACGCGGTAATACTCTTCCAGAAACACCGGAGCGAGCACTTCGCCCAGAGGGCGTCCCAGCGCTTCCAGGCGCGGCAAAGCGTACATCACTTCCATCTGCGAATTCCACGACTCGATGCGATCTTCCAGGTCCACCGCGAGCACGCCCACGCTGATGGATTCCACAATGTTCTCGTTGAACTCCTTCAGCCGCTCATACTGCCCGGCCTTCTGCTCCAGAGATTTGTACAGGCGCGCGTTCTGCACGGCGATGCCGATGTATCCGGCGAGGGTTTCCAGCAACTGCACATCTTCGCTGGAGAGGAAATCGCCTTCCGACGTTTTACCCAGGCCCAGGACTGCGATCATGCGATTCATGACCGTGCAGGGAATGTAATAGTTCAGCTCCAGCCGGCGGATGGTGTCGCGCGCGCTCGGAGTCTCACGAACCGCCTGGTTGGTGTTGTCGAAGAACAGATGGCCCAATTTCCACTCCGGCCGTTCGACGTGCAGGAAGTCGAAGTCGAGCCCGCTGGTGTTGGAAATGCCGTATGACTTGGCCAGCGAGAACTGCTCCGTCTGCTCCGGATCGGAGAGGAAGATAGCCAGCCGGTCCACCAGCAAAGTGCGCGACAAGCGGTCCACGATCGAGGTGAGCATCTTGTCGAGATCGGTCTCCGAGTTCAAATCGCGGCCGAACTCAGTCAGCGTCTTCCGGTAATCGTAGCGTTTGCGATAGAAGAATTTGTCCAGGTAATCCTGCACCCAGTTCTTGAATGGATCGAACAGCAACGCGGTCACGGCGATGGCCACGATCAATCCGATGGGGCCGACGCTGGGGAAGCTGCGATGGAACAGCACCGAAGCAATGCCCACCGCCGCGAAATAGGCCCCAGTGATGGCGCCCGCAGCGATGGTGTAAGCCATGCCCCGCTTGAAGATGAGGTCCACATCCATCAGGCGGTAGCGGAAGATGGCATAGCCGAAGGTGAGCGGCAGAAACACCAGCGACAACACCGAGATCCTCATCCACATCCACAGAGCGGGCGGACTGCCCGCCAGGTAGGGGACCACATAGAGCAGCGTAAACGGCGCGACGGCGAGAATGGTGCCGCGGGTCACCCACTTCATCTGCTGCCGCAGAATGGCCGACTCGGCATGACGATAGCTGTGCCACAGCACCGCCGCCGACAACACAAAATAAGTGGCCAGGTACGACATCTGCAGCCGGTCGAGGTTCCAACGCAGCACTTCACTGGGTTGCAGCAGTGCGAGGGCACAGATGTGCGCGATCAGTAGAATCGCGCCCGGGACATAGACTGCAAGAATCAGCCAGAGACGGCGGTCCACCAGGCGTTTGCGTTCCGGGAAGGTGAGCGAGAAATGCAGGAACAGGGCGGGTTGTAGCAGCAATGCCACCACATTGGCCCAGTAAACGATCCAGTCGAAATCGTTAAGTTTGCCGGTGTAGTGGAAGGAGTAAAAGATGAAGGAAACCAGGCAGAAAACGTAAAAATGGGTGCTCTTGGGAGCGGTCCAACGCCGCAGCAGAACATAGATGCCGATGCCCAGGTACACCAGGGCAATCAGCCGCAATCCGCCAAACAGGGAGCGGTCGGCCGGAGCCAGAATCAGCGGCGCTTCCAGGTTGACGCCTTGGCGCACCAGCGAGTAGTTAGCTTTGGACCAGATTCCGGCGCGATAGAGCTGCCGTTCCAGGCTGCCGACGTTGCTTACATCCCGGCCGTCAACCGCTACTAGACGGTCGCCCAGCTTAATGCCAGCCTTCTGGCCGGGACCGTCAGTGTCCACCCGGGCTGCCCGCAGGTGGCTACCGTCTTCCACCCACCAAACTCCATCGTAGGGGGCAGAGAACTCACGCTCTTTCTGGAAGTTGATCCACGCGAACACGACCGCCGCCACGCTCAGTAGCGCCAGGAAAACGGCAAAAAAACGCGTTTGTAGATCTCGTGCCATCGGGGCAGGTGGCTGATGGGTACGACGCACCTGTGGAGCCACACCCACGGGTGCATCATTATCGTGCAACTTAGATGCCATGCTCACGCCGGCTGGCTGTATAGTAACCCTCATTTTATGAACGGCTTCCCGAATTATAGATCAGGAGGCGCGTCGAACGTACCATTTTTGGGATATTGCTCCAAAATTCAGAATGACTGGAAGTTACTAACGTGTATGTACTTGAGCACAGTAACCTTGTCGAGCAGTGTTGCGGATAGCCCGGTCACGCCCTGGGCTAACGGCAATTCCGCTCCTGCGGGGCTCGACTTTGAGTGATCGTTCCACTCTGCCAACTCAGAACGAGTTCTCATACACGCTTTTCAACCCGAGAGTCTGCGGCTTGTTTCCTTGCGACAATATGGTGTCGCGGCTCCGAGGCCGCTCGCGCAGCGTGTGTCCTTGCTCATTTTCTTAGCGGGGCTGGGAAGCCAGGTGGTAATCTCTGGAGCGTCGCGCGAGCGCCGCAATCCTGCCGCAGTAAAGTGGCCTGATACCAAGCAGGCAAGGAGGAGCAATGCCGTCCCAGTCATTGTCATCCGGGCGTAAAACAAACTCGGTTCAGCAAGACAGTGGTTTAGCGCGTTTTGGGTTGGCCCTGGCAACCTGGAGCGAGCGCTGGTTCCCCGATCCACTGGTCTTTGCGCTGGCCGGAATCGTTATCGTTTTCATCTTCGGATTATGTCTCCACGAGTCCGCGAGCAAGCTCGCCATTCAAGGCGCCAAAAATTTCTGGACGCTGGTGCCCTTCACCATGCAGATGGTGATGATCATCATCGGCGGATACGTGGTCGCCACCACGCCTGTGGTGAACCGCCTGATCCGTGCTTTAGCGGCCATCCCGAAGAGCGGTCGCAGCGCGATCGCGATGGTCGCGCTGTTCTCCATGTTGACCTCGCTGATCTCGTGGGGGCTCAGCCTTATTTTCAGCGGGCTGCTCGCCTGCGAACTGGCTCGCCGGGTGAAGGGCATGGATTATCGTGCCGCGGGAGCGGCTGCGTACCTGGGGCTCGGGGCAGTGTGGGCGCTCGGACTGTCCTCCTCGGCGGCCATGATGATGGCCACCAAGGGGGCCATCCCTCCGGCCCTGTTCACAATTTCCGGCCTCATCCCGCTCCGGCAATCACTTTTTCTGTGGCAAAGCATCGCCATGGCGGTCGTGCTGATCGTGGTTTCGGTGGCGGTGGCCTACTTCTCCGCGCCGTCGCCGGAGAATGCGAAGACCGCCGCTGACTTCGGCATCGAATACGAGTCGGTTGATCGTCCCCTCGAGAAAAGGACCAAGCCGGGCGAGTGGTTGGAGTACAGTCCGCTGCTGACCGTCTTCGTGTCAGCGCTGATCGTTTGGTATCTGTTCGATTTCTTCCGCACTTCGCCACAAGGCGCGCTTGCTGCGTTGGACCTGAACACCTACAACCTGATGTTCATTACCGTCGGACTGCTTCTGCATTGGCGGCCCAAACGATTTGTCCGGGCCGTCGCCGATGCAGTTCCGGCGACCGGTGGCGTGCTGATCCAGTTCCCGTTTTACGCGGTCATTTTTGGCATGATCGTCGGCACTGGCATCTCCACCTGGCTGGCCAGCCTGTTTGCGCGAATCACCACCCAGGCGACCTATCCGTTGCTGGTGGCCTTGTACTCGGCAATCCTGGGGACCTTCGTTCCTTCCGGCGGGAGCAAGTGGGTCATCGAAGCGCCTTACATTCTGCAGGCGGCGAACCTGCACCACGTCCATCTCGGCTGGGTGGTGCAGATTTACAATGCCGCGGAAGCGCTGCCCAACCTCGTCAATCCGTTTTGGATGCTGCCTCTGCTGGGTATTCTGAAGCTAAGGGCGCGCGACCTGGTCGGCTATAGCGTGCTGCAAATGATTGTGCATGTCCCTATCGTGTTTTTCATGTGCTGGTTGTTTGCTCGCTACATCCCTTATCTGCCGCCGATGAAGTAGGGCAGGCGCGATGGCAAGAGATTTGTTGTCTGTCATCCTGAGCGAGGAGGTCGCCGCGGCGACCGACGAGTCGAAGGACCCCTATAGCTGCCACGAAGTCAGCTTAGCTATAGGGGTGCTTCGACTCGCATTCGCTAAACCCGGCGAACACTCGCTCAGCATGACACCTCAATAATCGCTTAGAATGGGGATGTAAACTGAAATGGAAATCAGGGAGGGTTCACCATGGCTGGCAACTTCCTTATCCAGGGCCAACTGGGTGACCTCGTCATCGACACAGGGAATCAACCTTAGTTCTGTAGGGCCGACAAACGCTCTTTCCCGCAACCTCCCATCGGCTTGCGCGTCTATACAAACAGGACCTGATTACCAAAGCGTGCGACGTCATCTTCCAGTTCGGGCCATCGACCCTCACCGGCGCCAGCGGGAGGGCGGCTATCTGCTGCTGGCCATCCTGCTGATGATGGCGCTGATGATTATCGCCGCCACCATCGAAGCTCCGCGGTTGGTGCAGCAAATAAAGCGCGACCGCGAAGAGGAGATGATCCATCGCGGCACCGAGTACGCGCGCGCCATCAAGAAGTTCTACAAGAAGTTTGGCCGCTATCCCACCAGCCTGGAGCAGCTCGACAACACCAACGAGATCCGTTTCCTGCGCAAGCGCTACAAGGACCCGCTTACCAAAGATGGCAAGTGGACGCTCCTGCACTACGGCGACATCCAAGCGCTGGCCAATCCCAACGCGCCGGGAACGCCTGCGGGCGCGCTGGGCTCGACGCCGGGTAATGCGCCTTTCACCAACGGTCCCGGCTCGGACGGGAGCGCTAGCCCGTTCTCAAGCAGTCCTGCCCAGTCTCCGCAGTATGTGAATGGTCCCAATTCGGATGGCAGCGGTGGCACCTTTGGGGGAAATCCTGCTCAGGGCCAGCAGTTCACGAACGGCCCGGGTTCGGACGGCAGCGGAGGTGGTTTCGCTGGCAATGGCGCGCAGCCAGGCAGCGGTCTAGGGATCAGTCCGTTTGCCGGTAGCGTCAACGGACAGACGGGACCTCCAGGCTCGTCGAGCGGCAACGTCGGGCAAAGCTCCGCGGGCGGCGATCAGACGTTTGGTGGTGGCGCAATTGTCGGCGTCGCAAGCTTGAGCAAGGATCCCACGATTCGCATTTACAACAAGAAGAAGAAATACAACGAGTGGCAGTTTATCTATGACCCCATGTCTGACCAGCCAAATGTGTTGCTGCGCGGTCCCTACCAGCCGCTCACTTTGGGCGGAGCGCAGGTGGGAACCCCAGCCGGGCAGGTGAGTGGCCAGCAGCAGAGCCCCTTCGGACAGCAACCGGGCAGCACTCCGCAGCAGACGGCGCCGGGACAACGCGGCCCGGGAAACATGTTTCCACCCGATCAGAACCAGCCGCAACAGTAGGGCGGGGGAGTCCGCTTTTCGCTATTCGCTCTTCGCGATTCGGCCAATCTTCGTCGGCGACAAGCCGATCGCAGCTACAATCGTCGCAGATGGCATTCGAGCGGAGGTTGCGATTCCGATTACGACTCCCATTCCGATGACAGCCGCGGTCCTTACCGAACCCCAGGACATTTCGGAGCGTCCTCTTCGCATAGATGAAGTTCCGCGTCCGGCGCTGGAACCGGGCCATGTCCTGTTGAAGGTCCGAGCTTGCGGGGTTTGCCGCACCGACCTGCATATTGTGGAGGGAGAACTTCCACCGCGGCGGAAGCACCTGATTCCCGGACATCAGATCGTCGGCGACGTCGTGGAAGGCGCCACTGCGGAGCTTGCGACCGGCACTCGCGTCGGAGTTTCCTGGATTGGCGGCACCGATGGAACCTGCTGGTACTGCCGCCGAGGCATGGAGAACCTTTGCGATGCGCCCGTCTTCACCGGCTATACGGTAAATGGTGGTTATGCGGAATATGCGCTGGCGCGGGCCGATTTCGTGTTTCCACTTCCGCCGGGGCTCGACGACTTGCATGCCGCGCCTCTGCTCTGTGCCGGCATCATTGGTTTTCGCAGTTTGCGGGTTGCCGGAGTCGAACCTGGAGAGCGGGTGGGGTTATTCGGATTTGGCGCGTCGGCACATCTCGCGATCGAAGTTCTGCACGCCTGGAACTGTGGGGTCTACGTTTCGACGCGAGGAGCTTCGCATCGCCAACTGGCAAAGTCACTCGGGGCCGCATGGGTGGGAACGGAAACGGAAAGGCCGCGCGTCGAACTGGACCGCGCCATCACCTTCGCGCCCAGCGGAGACGTGGTGATAGCTGCGCTGGCAAGTTTGCGCAAGGGTGGAGTTGTCGCCATCAACGCGATCCATCTCGATTGCATTCCCCAGTTCGACTATGACCATCTGCTTTGGGGCGAGCGCCAGCTTCGCAGTGTCACCAACATGACTCGCGCCGATGCCCGCGACTTCCTCAAGATTGCCACCGAGATCAAACTTCATCCCAAAAGTACGAAGTTTCCGCTGCATCAGGCCAATGAAGCTCTGCTCGCCATCAAGAACGATGCCATCGACGGCGCAGCGGTAATGGTTCCGTGAGCAAGGTTTTCTCTTCGATGTGCTAACACCTCTGCCTTGCATGCGCGTACATGTAGCAGCGGGCCTCAGCGGCATGGTAGTGTCTCTTAACGGGACGGTCGGGAGCACCTGTTTGGCGACCACAACACGTCCGTTGCTAATCCGCAAACAGATACGTGTGCGCGGCATCGTGCAGGGTGTCGGGTTCCGTCCATTCGTTTACAACCTCGCCCGCGAACTCGGGCTGACCGGATACGTCTTCAATTCATCGGCAGGTGTGACGGTCGAGATTGAGGGCGCCGGCGAGGGCATCCAGAAATTCCTGGACGCATTACAGCGCCGGCCGCCACCGCTGGCGTTGATCAAAGAAGTCAGCGTGGCCGAGCTCAACCCGCTTGGTGACGCTGACTTCGTAATACGGCAAAGCCACGCGGAGGCGGGCGAGTTTGTCTTGGTATCGCCTGACATGGCGACATGCGACGAGTGCTGGCGCGACTTTGGCGATCCCAAGAACCGCCGCTTTGGCTATCCTTTTACCAACTGCACCAATTGCGGACCGCGCTACACCATCATTCAGGACATTCCTTACGATCGCCCGATGACGACCATGTCATCGTTTCGCATGTGCGAGCTTTGCCGGGCGGAATACGAAGACCCGACGAACCGCCGTTTTCATGCGCAGCCCAACGCCTGTCCGGTGTGCGGCCCAGTCTTGGCGATCGCGGCATCCGGATCGGCTTTCCCGGAAGATGCGGACTACAACCCCGCTGGATCCGCGGCGATCATCGGAAAGGCGCGCGAACTGCTGCGCGCCGGCCAGATCGTAGCGGTCAAAGGGCTGGGCGGTTTCCTGCTGGCCTGTGATGCGGAGAACGATGCCAGTGTGAGGCTGTTGCGAAGCCGCAAACGCCGTAGCGACAAGCCTTTTGCCTTGATGGCGCGCGATCTTGCCGCCGTCGAAAGTTTTTGCGTTGTTTCCGACACGGAGCGCGCAGCGCTGCTGAGTCCACGACGGCCCATCGTGGTGCTGCGCCGTCGTTCCGACCCGAAGATTTCTCCGGCTGTCGCTCCGGCAAATAATACCATTGGCGTCATGCTGCCCTACACGCCGCTTCATTACCTGCTGTTCAGCGACTCGCCGGACGACCCGCCACAGTTTACGGCGTTGGTGATGACCAGCGGCAACCTTAGCGAGGAGCCCATTGTCACCTCAAATCAAGAGGCGTGGGAGCGTTTGCAGCCCGTAGCCGATTGGTTTGTATTTCACAACCGCGATATTTACATGCGCACAGACGATTCCGTGGTGCGCACGCTGGAGGGACGCGAGCGTGTTCTTCGTCGTTCCCGCGGATATGTGCCGCATCCCGTGGACCTCGGCGTCCCCCTGGGCGAGATTCTGGCCTGCGGCGCCGAGCTGAAGAATACGTTTTGCCTGACCAAGGGCAACTACGCGATCCTGAGTCAACACATTGGCGATCTGGAGAATTACGAGACGCTGGTGTTCTTCGAGGAAACGCTGGCCAACCTGAAGAAGCTCTTCCGGGTTGAGCCGCGAGCGGTAGCGTACGACCTGCATCCCAACTATATGAGCTCGCGTTTTGCGTTGAAAATGCCGCTCGAACGGAAAGTCGGCGTGCAGCATCATCACGCGCACATTGCCAGTTGCATGGCGGAAAACCACCTGAGCGGCAAGGTGATCGGCGTAGCCTTCGACGGCACCGGCTATGGCACCGATGCAAAGATCTGGGGCGGGGAGTTCCTGGTCGCCGACTTCGCGGGATTCGAGCGGCGGGCGCATCTGCGTTACGTCCCCATGGCGGGCGGCGATGCCGCGGTGCGGCAGCCTTGGCGCATGGCGCTGAGCTATCTGCGCGACACCTTCGGTGCGAACTCACTGCCAGCGGGCATCCGCTTTCTGGACAACATTCCGGAGAAGCAAGTCGGCCTGGTCGAGGCCATGCTCTCGCGCGGCATCAACAGCGTTGAGACCTCTTCCTGCGGCCGTTTGTTCGATGCCATTGCCTCCCTTATCGACCTGCGGCAGGAGGTCAACTTTGAGGGGCAAGCGGCGATCGAGTTGGAAATGATTGCGCAAACTGGCCTCGAACAGCGGTATCCTTTCCTAGTGAGTGATGGCGAGCCGGCGCAGGTGGACATGCGGCCCATGATCGAGAACATTGTGCGAGACCTTGCGCGCTCGAAGCCGGCCGGCTACATCGCTGCGTGTTTTCATAACACCGTCGCCGCCGCAATCGTGGAAGTTTGCCGGAGTATCCGTAAGCGTGACCAGTTGAAGCGCGTTTGCCTGAGCGGTGGCACCTTCCAGAACATGTATCTGCTGCGCCGCGCCGTGGAAGGATTACAACGCGAGGGATTCGAGGTTTACCTGCACAGCTTGGTTCCTCCCAACGATGGAGGAATCTCTTTGGGGCAGGCGGTTATCGCGAACGAAATGTTGCGAAGAGGAAACTGATATGTGTTTGGCGATTCCCGGGAAGGTGGTCGAGACCTTCGACCAGCAGGGTATGCGCATGGCCAAGGTCCAGTTTGGCGGAATCGTGCGCGAGGCCTGCCTGGAGTATGTTCCGGAGACCCAGGTCGGCGACTATGTCCTGGTTCACGTGGGTTTCGCTATCAGCCGGGTCGATGAAGAAGAGGCGCAGCGCACCTACCAGCTGCTCGAAGAATTGGACCAACTGACGGAACTCAAGGCGCCGGTCGTGGATGAGATCGGCGACGGGAGACGCAAGCCATGAAGTACCTGGATGAATATCGTGATGGACGGCTGGCCGGCAAGATCGTCGAGGAGATTCACCGTATCCAGACGAAGCCGTGGGTGATCATGGAAGTTTGTGGCGGCCAGACCCATTCCATCGTGAAGCATGGAATCGACTACCTGCTGCCGCGGGAGATCGAGTTGGTGCATGGCCCCGGCTGCCCGGTTTGCGTGACGCCCCTGGAGATGATTGACAAGGCGCACGCCATTGCCAGGCGCCCCGACGTGATCTTCTGCTCGTTCGGCGACATGCTGCGCGTGCCCGGATCGGACGGCGACTTGTTTACCATCAAGTCGCAGGGCGGCGACGTTCGCGTGGTTTACTCGCCGCTGGATTGCCTGAAGATTGCGCACGCCCATCCCGACAAGCAAGTGGTCTTCTTCGCCATTGGTTTCGAGACCACCGCGCCCGCCAACGCCATGCTGGTATGGCGCGCCCAGCAGGAAGGCGTGAAAAACGTCTCCATGCTGGTTTCCCATGTTCTGGTGCCGCCCGCGATCGCCGCCATCCTGCAATCTCCGCTGAACCGGGTGCAGGGGTTCCTGGGGCCGGGGCATGTCTGCGCAGTCATGGGATATCGGGAGTACGAACCGCTCAGCGCGCAGTTTAAGGTGCCGATCGTGATCACGGGCTTCGAGCCGCTGGACATTCTGCAGGGAATACTGATGACCATCCGGCAGCTTGAGGCCGGGCGCGCCGAAGTGGAGAACGAATACTCGCGCGTGCTGGACCGGGAAGGGAACAAGCCGGCGCAGAGATTGGTGTTCAATGTGTTTGAAGTCGCCGATCGCAAGTGGCGAGGGGTGGGGACAATCCCGAAAAGCGGTTACAAGTTGCGCTGGGAGTTCCGCGAGCACGATGCGGAAAAACTGTTCGACGTCAAGGAGATCGATACTCTCGAGTCCGAGGTTTGCATCAGCGGTCAAATCCTGAGCGGCATCAAGAAGCCGCACGATTGCCCGGCCTTTGGCGCGGAGTGCAATCCGCAACATCCGTTGGGCGCGACCATGGTCTCCGCCGAAGGCGCCTGCGCCGCCTATTACGCCTACGGCAGGCACCTGAAGAGAGACAAAGATGACGTTAAGCTGACGGCGATTTCCATGGGTGGCCCGGCATGACTGTATTCGGTTCCTGTCCACTGCCCATCTTCGAGCACAAGCAGATCGTGCTGGGCCACGGCAGCGGCGGCAAGCTGACGGCTGAGCTGATTGACAAAGTCTTCCGTCCGGCCTTCACCAACCCAATTCTCGACAAGCTTGACGACCAGGCCGTGGTCCAGGTGAATGGCACCCGGCTGGCGTTCACCACAGATTCGTTCGTGGTGACGCCGATTTTCTTTCCCGGCGGAGATATCGGACGACTGGCAATCAACGGCACGGTGAATGATCTGGCGATGAGCGGAGCCCGGCCGTTGTATCTGGCCGCGGCTTTCATTCTGGAGGAAGGGCTGGCGGCCGATGACCTGCGCCGCGTAGTCGAATCCATGCGCGATGCGGCGAACGAGGCCGGTGTGCTGCTGGTGACCGGGGATACCAAGGTCGTCAATCGCGGCAAGGGCGACCAGGTGTTCATCACGACGACGGGGCTTGGCGTGATCGACCGGCCGGTAGAGATCTCGGCGGACCGCGCGCGTCCGGGCGACAAGATCATCCTCAGCGGATTCATCGGCGATCATGGGATGGCGATCATGTCGCAACGGGAGAACCTGGAGTTTGAAGGCGCCATTCAAAGCGATTGCGCGCCACTGCATGGCCTGGTTAACGTAATGCTCGAAGTGACGGGCAGCGACGGAGGGCCGACCATCCACTGTTTGCGCGATCCCACCCGCGGCGGCGTGGCTACCACCTTGAATGAAATCGCCGGCCAGTCCCAGGTCGGAATGCTGTTGCAAGAGCGCGATATTCCAGTCCGCGAAACCGTCCAAGGCGCCTGCGAAATTCTGGGCCTCGATCCGCTTTATGTGGCTAACGAAGGCAAGTTGGTCGCGATCGTTGCGGCTGAGGCAGCGGATGAAATTGTCCAGCGTATGCGCCAGCACCCGCTGGGCGGCGAAGCTGCCGTGATCGGCGAGATCGTTGCCGATCATGCCGGCATGGTGCTGATGAAGACCGAGATCGGCGGCACGCGCGTCCTGGACGTCATGTTCGGCGAGCAGCTCCCGCGAATTTGTTAGCTTGGCGGTCCCCGCATATTGAATACACACCGAAGCCTCCCCCCAACAGCAAGAAGATTGGGTGCGAAATCAAGCGAGCAAGGACGAGGAATGTTTTTCGCAGCCCAGCGTGCTAGCATGGAAACCCGACAGGTGCTTCCATGAAGGTCAATGACGCGGTTGAATCGCTGCTAAAGCAAAAAACCGGCAAGGCGGTTTGGTCGGTGGGCCCCGAGCAGTCCGTTTACGAGGCCATTGAGAAGATGGCTAAGGAGGGTGTCGGAGCCTTACTGGTGTTGTTTGAAGGCAAGCTCGTCGGGATTCTCTCCGAGCGTGACTATGCCCGCAAGGTCATCCTTAAGGGACGGTCCTCGAAGGACACTCGGGTCCGGGAGATCATGACCAGTCCGGTGATCTTTGTAACTCGCAAAAACACAATAGACGAGTGCATGGCCATCATGACCAATCGCCATTTCCGGCATCTTCCGGTAGTCGAGGAGGGCACCGCCATCGGCATAGTGTCGATCGGTGATCTGGTGAAATGGATCATCTCCGGTCACGAAGAAACTATCAGGCACCTGGAAGGCTACATCACGGGAAAGTATCCAGCCTGAGGCCAGCCCCACATCCAAGTCCGGATTATGACAGAATGAAACTGTACGCTCATGTCCAACCCAAGCATTCCAGATTCCCAACCTACGGCCGAACCCGACGAGTCATTCGGTGAGCTTCTTTCCCAGTTCGAGCAGAGCCATTCGCGCAAGGCGGAAGACGGCAGCAGACAAATCGAAGGCACGGTGATTGCCGTCTCTGCCGAGTCGATTTTCCTCGATATCGGTTTCAAGAGCGAAGGCATCCTGCCGATCTCAACGTTCCAGAGCGTCGGCGAAGAAGTGAAACCCGGCGACAAGCTCGTGGTCTCGGTGAAGGGCCGCGATCCTGACGGCTACTACGAGCTTTCCCGCTTCAAGACCGCCCTGCCCAGGGACTGGTCAGCGCTGGAGCGGGCCTTCGCCGCCAAGTCGACGATCATGGGCACGGTGACGGGCGTCATCAAAGGCGGACTGAGTGTGGATGTAGGAGTGCGCGCGTTTATGCCAGGCTCGCGCAGTGGCGCGCGCGACGCCGCCGAAATGGAGAAGTTGGTGGGGCAGGAGATCCGCTGCCGAATTATCAAGCTCGACGTGACCGACGAAGATGTGGTGGTGGACCGCCGCGTCGTGACCGAAGAGGAAGAGCGCAGCGGGAAGGAGCGTCGGTATTCAGAGGTCAAAGAAGGCGAAACAGTGCATGGCACGGTCCGCAGTCTCACGGATTACGGAGCCTTCGTTGACATCGGCGGAGTCGACGGCCTGCTGCACGTCGGGGACATTGCCTGGAGCCGTGTTTCCAACCCAGCCGACGTGCTCTCGGTGGGCCAGGAAATCGAAGCGAAGGTTCTCAAGATCGACCCTGAGAAGCGTCGCATTTCCCTGGGCCTGAAACAGCTTCAGCCCGATCCATGGCATTCGGTGGCCGAAAAATATGAGGCAGGCGAGCGCGTGCGCGGCGCTGTGACGCGCGTCGTCGACTTCGGAGCCTTTATAGAGCTGGAGCCGGGGGTGGAAGGCTTGATCCACCTTTCGGAAATGTCGTGGGCCAAGAAGGTGAGGCAGCCCAGTGATGTAGTAGAGCCGGGCGAGGTAGTTGAAGTGGTAGTTCTGACTGTCAGCCCAAGCGAGCGCCGCATCTCGTTGGGACTCAAGCAGGCGCTGGGAGATCCCTGGGCCGAGGTGACGCAGAGGTTTGGGGTGGGCTCGGTCATCGAAGGACCGGTCACCAGCCTTACCAACTTCGGCGCCTTTGTGCAGCTTTCCGAAGGCGTCGAGGGGATGATTCACGTCAGCGAAATCAGCGCTGAGAAACGCATCAAGCATCCGCAAGAAGTGCTGAAGATTGGGCAGGTGGTTAAAGCGCAGGTGCTTGCGATCGACAAAGACCGGCGGCTTTTGCGGTTGGGGATGAAGCAACTGGTTCCCACCAGCCTGGATGAATATATCGCCGAGCACAAAGAAGGCGATGTGGTCACGGGACGCATGATGGAGATTTCAGACGGACAGGCTCGCGTGGAACTGAGCGAAGGCATCCAGGGCAGCTGCCCAATCTTCGCGAAGAGTCCAGCGAAGCAGGAGACGCGGGCGGAATCGAAGGCGGATTTGTCAGCGCTTAGTTCCATGCTGACGGCGCGCTGGAAGGGCGGCGCTGCCGGCGGCGCGTCCAAGCCGGAAGCCATTCATGCCGGACAGATTCGCAGCTTTCGGATTGCGAAGCTGGATACGGTCGCGAAGAAGATTGAATTGCAGGTGGCGGAATAGGCTGGAGCAGTTCCAGAGTCTCGCCTTTCAGGCGTGCATGCCAACAAACGTTCACGGTGTGCGTGTTTGACCGTGCCAGAAGCGTCATGTAAACTCAAATAGTTGATTCCGCTCTAGTACCACCTCGTAAGAGGCGCGTACGACGGGCGGTTAGCTCAGTTGGTTAGAGCGCCTGCCTTACAAGCAACCGCTCTAGAATGCAACGCCTACAGTTGCATGTAATACAACACAACTGCGGTAGACAATACACTTATCCCATTTTATCAGTGACTTAGCCATAAACAACTTAGTTGTACAACCTATAATGCAACTAATTTCTGGTTGTATAAGTTGCAGGAAAAACGCTGGAGTTTTCCGTTCGGAAGGTGTATAACGCAAGCATGATCTGGGCTGAAATCGAAACCGTATTTCTCAACTCGCGTCGGAGGGGAACAGACGGCGCATACAAGCCCTGCAAGGATAGCAGCCTCACAATCTACCAGCGCAACTTGCAACTGTTCTTTCGCTTCATGGGTGAGCGGGATGTCCACACATGGCAGCGAATGCGCAAGGCCGACATCCTATCGTTTCTGGATTCGCTGGAGCACCGCCAGTGGGCGGCATCCACCAAGCTGCAACTGCTGCGTTGTCTCCGCACATTGTTCATCTGGGCGACAGTGGACGAGGACTGCGTTTCCGCTGGCCTGAAAGACTGGCGCAAGACACTCCCTGCGATTCAAGCCACACCTCGCCGCGAATACATCCCGACTCCTGCTGATCTTCGGCGCTGGAAAGGCTTCTATAAAACCAACACATTCATGGGACACCGCGATCACACGCTGTTCATGTTGTTGCTGGGTACTGGTATCCGAGTTGGTGAAGCGGTGAGCCTGCTAACTGACAACGTGATGCTGGATGAAGGTTTGATGCTGGTGAAGGGCAAGACTGGCCCTCGCACGGTCGGCCTGAGCAACGAATTGGTGCGTATTCTTCGCGGATACATGAGGCGGGCCGACAGACGCACGAAGTCGAAAGACTGGGCTGGCGAAGTGTTTGTCACTCGGTATGGTGAGCCGTGCACGCCGAACGGAATCGGGCAAGCGTTTCGCAAGCATCAAAAAAAATATGGACTACCCAACATCACGCCGCACACCCTGCGACACGCATTCTGCACCTACTATCTGCGCAAGGGCGGATCACTGGCCCGACTGAAGAACATGACGGGACATTCGAGTCTGAAAGTGCTGGAAGGCTACCTTCACGCCGCCGAGATGGGCAGCGAGGAAAGCAAAGCAGAATTGGAGCGGGTGTCACCGCTGGGTCAACTGTAGAACTGCCCGTATTGTGCCCGCGTTGTGGCTGGAAACAGCCCGCGACGGGGTGTGAGACGGTGTCGGTGTGCTTGGAGACTGTTTGGGCATTCAGGGGTCTAGAATCGAAGATTCTGCCAAGGATCGAAACACGCTGAAAAACTTCCACGCTACATCCGCGCTGTTTCAAGGCTCGTCGAACCCCTAGGATGACTTGACATAGCAACGGCGCAGTGCATAGCTACCTGTTCGGCTTCGCCGCTGCGCCGTGCGAATGCGCCGCGAAGCACCACCGGGCAGCGCTGGCAGCGCGAATCAAGCACGGTCATTGTCGCAAAGCAACTACCAGCAGCGCCTCGCCGACGTACATGAGTTGGGCCAGCATGAGGCAAAGATGCTTGAATCCGAACTGTGCCGCATTCGAGTCGTACGGCGGCACTGGCTTCACTATCGCTCCATTCCGCATGGTACAGCTACCGAACCGATCTGGCTGACCCTTTTGCGTTCACATAGGACTTGACAGCACCCCTGACTGCCTTCGTGATCTTCGGTAGCTCTTCGAGAACATAAGAACGCAGGTGACGCGCAACATCTTTGTTGAAGTCGTCGTTCACTTCAGCAGGTACTGGAATCTTCACGATCCGGACGTGCAGGTACTCCCCATTTCCTGTCTGTTTCTTCGTCCCAAGAGCGGCGTGAAGCTTTCGCGCAAGGCGAGGGGAAGAGCCAGTGTAGATTACCGTACATAAGCGCAAACTGCGAGGAGCGTCAGGTGGGGTCTCCAGTTCAACGGTTAGGAGACTGCCCTCATTCCATCCCTTCTTTGTGTTCAGTCCAGCAATTCTGTCCCATTCCTTGCTTACAAACCGGAAATATCGAGGCGACGTGTCGTCTAGGCGTAACCCCTTGTCCCTGTCTACCAGCGACCGAAGGTGTTGATGCATTGAGTCGGAGTAAGACGGTTTGTGCTCGAACAGGAAATCCAATGCTCTTTGATGCTTGCGATATACATCACGAGCTTTCTTGATGAGTGAATCGGTTGGGTCGGTCACGACGTACCTCCTCAGAATCTGAACATACTGGTTGAGCAAAAATACTGTCTCATGACCGCTGGTTAGCCGTTTATCTCGGAGAAGATTCTCAAGCACCTTGAGTATGCTGGTGTAACTCAGAGCTATCCATTGTGGATCAGTCGGGGCGTCCCCTTCTGGGGTCAAATAAACAAATATATGCTCACGGTCTGGATATTGACGCTCGATCTGTTCGCGGTATCGAGGTAGCTGATCTCCACGTTCTTTGTCGTCGATCTTGTTTTCGATAATCAGTACGAAATCTGGGTTTATGATTTGAATGTCCGTATTTTCCCACTCCCTCACGACATACGACTGAGCGACAGCCCATTGTTCTGCTTTGGCCCCTCTCATAAGTGGTCGCAGTGCGTTAGCTTTCCTAATTGCCTCAGTCAGAAACGCCCTTAGGAAAGCAGCATGTAATCCGTGCATTGCGGATGGCGTTAGAAGATATGCAAGGAAGTTGCTGTGGTGCAGTTCTCTTTTTTGAACGCGCAAGACCTCGAAGACATTAAACGCGTTTAGCTCCCTCGCAATCGAGAGGGTCGGCTTGTCGTCGCGCTCAAGCCGATCCAACAGCATCCGTATCTTCCGTATCTCTGGTGGCGTATCCATCGGAAAACTTATGAGCAGGGTGCGCGAAGGGACGGCTTAATTCTACACCCCACCATGCCTTACGGTGTCCACCACAAAGTGCATACTCTGCATTCGTAGCAGGAACTTGTACTTGTGACGAAACTGGCCACTCGAAAACGGGATACATCGTTGCACCGCGCAGCTTATTCCTTGGCCATATATTTTGGGAAGCACGGTGGAAGAACCTCAGTGATCACTTCAAAAGCGGCCAACGGTTATCAGTTCAAAACCGGCCAACGGAAGTAGCCGTCCAGGACTAGATTGTTTTACCCTGCCGCCTCCTGTGGTGGCAAGTCGGTTTTGGT
>Ga0116111_1001105_pt1 | contig 19922 bp, 19 predicted proteins | sample June2015DPH_8_10_FD_89720 | JGI IMG/M metagenome (GOLD analysis project Ga0116111, IMG submission 89720) | Peatland microbial communities from SPRUCE experiment site at the Marcell Experimental Forest, Minnesota, USA - June2015DPH_8_100 | ecosystem: Environmental > Terrestrial > Soil > Wetlands... | reverse complement strand
GGCGGAAATTGAGCATCGGAACGAGGCTCTGCCCGCCGGCGATGATCTTGGCGTCGGCACCGGCGTCAGCCAATGCCGCGACCGCGACGTCGAGGCTGTCGGCGGCGATATAGTCGAAGGAAGCAGGCTTCATCAGTCAGCTGTCGAGCAGCGCCACGCAACGGGTCCACCCGGCTGAGGCGGCTTCGATCTTCACCGGGAAACAGCATACCTTGAAGCCGAATGGCGGCAGCTTGTCGAGGTTCGCAAGCTTCTCCATGTGGCAATAGCCGATCTCGCGCCCCGCTTTGTGGCCTTCCCAGATCAGGCCGGCGTCGCCGGTCTCGGCAAACCGCTTACGCGTGAACGAGAACGGCGCGTCCCAGCTCCAGCCGTCGATGCCGGTGACGCGAACGCCTTGCTTGAGCAAAAAGAGCGTGGCCTCGCGGCCCATGCCGCAGCCCTTGTCGAGGTAGTGAGCCTCACCGTAAGCGGTGGCCGCCCCGGTATTGACCAGGACGATATCGAACGGCTTGATCGTATATCCGATCCGATCGAGTTCGCGTTTGACGTCGTCGGCGTTGCAGACATGGCCGTCCGGCTTGCTGCGGAAGTCGAGCTTCACTCCGGCGGAGAAGCACCATTCCAAAGGAACCTCGTCGATCTTCAGTGCCGGCTTGCCGCCGTCCATGGTGCTGGCGAAATGCCATGGTGCGTCGAGGTGAGTGCCATTGTGTGTCGTGATGGTGACACGCTCGATCGCCGGCCCTTCGCCGCCCGGAAGCTGCTCGGCTTTGAGCCCCGGGAACATCATCACAAAATCCTTGGCGCCTTCCTTGTGGTCCCGATACTCGATGCTCGGCATCATGTTCGGGGGATCCGAGACAATTCCCGTCTTCAGCGCGCTCGAAAGATCGATGATCCGCACGGCTAGCTCCTCCCGCGGCATGATTGAGCGAGCGATTTTACGCGCCCCACTCCGTCGTTTAGCGTACGGTAGTTTGCGCTTGATGCAACCGTTTGATTTTGCGGCCGATCACGCTCAACGGCGGTCAAAGGGCCGGCTGTTTTCGGGGACGGCGCCGACTCGATCGGGGAGATCATCCGCCGCCAGCCGCGGACCCGCCGAAACCGGTAATTAAGCGCAACCTGGCACGGTCGCAGGGGAACCGCTTTTCCCGCTCTTGCGGATTCTCCCAGATACCGCTAAATAGGCACGATCGAGTTTTCGGGCCGAACGACTAGGCCACGCAGCGACAACGCGCCTGACTGACGATCTTTCACCAAAATCTCGAGCGAACCGAGCCGTGCATCTCGCGCGGCTCATATCTTGATTCCTAAGCAGGAGTGTCCCGTGAGCAACGGAACAGTGAAGTGGTTCAACGCGCAGAAGGGTTACGGGTTCATCCAGCCCGACGGTGGCGGCAAGGATGTCTTCGTCCATATCAGCGCCGTTGAACGCGCCGGGTTGCGCGAGCTGAGAGAAGGCCAGAAAGTCGCGTTCGAGGTCGTGGTGGACCGCAAGACCGGCAAATCGGCCGCCGAGAATCTGAAGACCGTCTGACGACTACGGCGAGACCGCAACGGCGGTCTCGCTGCACGTTCGATCTTGCTTCTTAAGGCAGTCCGGCCGGCTATTTGTAATAGCCGACACCGCAGCCTTGGTCGCCGACCCGCGTCACAAAGGATTCCTTTGGCACCGGCTCGGTCGTTCCGGGCCTCGGGTAGCTATATTGCACGGCCACGATGCTTCCCGGCGCCGAGTTTTTGATTGCATCGTAGACTCTCTGTCCGAACGGGTCGTCCTTGAGCTTCAAGGCGCGGGCGTCCGTGCCCATCAGGGCCGGATTCGGGTGCGCCGTGAATTTGCCGTCGGCCATGTTGGTGCAGAAGACGTAGAGGTCGCGGTCGTGGAATTGCTTGTTGGTCTTGTCGTTGAATTCGGCGAGCGCCGTGGCTTCATTGGCCTTGAGCGCGGTAACGGCGCGCTCAAGCATGGCTTTCGCTTCCGCCGCGGTGCCGGATTGTTGGGCGCCGGCTAATCCGGCGCTGCACAGCAGCGCCAATGCCGCTAACGCGGACGCAAACAAGTTCCTGCTCATGACGTTCCCCCTGTGACGGACCGCCTCTAAACGGGCAGTTTGTTGATGCTCGCAACTTATAGCCGGATGCCTTTGGTCCCGGAAGTCCAGGATCGCGCCGCGCTGGTGCACAATCGTGGTCCCGGAGTAGGATAAATTGTGATCACAGCCCGCGATTTTTCTTGGTCATGGCAAGGCCGCGAGGTCGAGCTCGGGCTCGACGAGGCCGGCGAGGGGCCGCTCGTTGTGCTGTTGCCGGCTTTGAGCTCGATTTCAAGCCGCGGCGAGATGCGCCCGCTCATGGAGCGGCTGGCGCATGATTTTCGCGTCGTCGCCGTCGATTGGCCCGGCTTCGGCACGCTGCCGCGTCCGCCCATGCACTGGACGCCCGACGCCTTGTCGGCGTTCGTGCAATATCTCTTTCAATCGATCATTGCCGAGCCCGCGCCGCGCGTCGTCGCCGCCGGGCATGCCGCCACTTATATGCTGCATCACGCGGCGCGCCATCCTGGCGCGCTGGATCGTGTCGTTCTCATCGCTCCGACTTGGCGTGGGCCGTTGCCGACCATGACCGGCGGCGATCGTCCGTTCTTCGCCAAGATCAGGCGGGCCGTCGAAGCGCCTTTGATTGGTCCGCTGCTTTATCGCCTCAACGTCAATGATTTTGTCGTCCGCAAGATGGTCGCCGGTCATGTCTACAGCGATCCAGCTTCGTTGAGCGGGGCGCGGATGGCGGAAAAGCGAAAGGTCGTCGCGGCGCCGGGCGCTCGTTTCGCGTCGGCGGCCTTCGTCACCGGCGGCTTGGATCGGGTGGCGACAAGGGACGATTTCCTGGCGCTTGCCGCGCGGACCGCTTCGCCGCTTTTGCTCGTCTATGGCGCCGAGACGCCGCCGCGGTCGCGCGCCGAGATGGAGGCGTTGGCGGCGCTGCCGGGCGTCCGCACCGAGCGATTGCTGCGCGGCAAGCTCTCGGTGCACGAAGAATTTCCCGACGATGTTTACGCCGCCATAAAACCTTTCCTCGCCCAGTAATCGCCCGCCACCGCAAGACCGGAAGCCGGTCAATGCGCGGCGGGCAAGCCCGGAATAGCGACTCCGAATGTCTGCATGATGAGAAAGATGTTGAGCGCCAGCACCACGGCCGTGCCGATCAGGGCCGCGATGCGGATGAGCCGACCGTTCGTGAACGCCCCCATGATGTCGCGCCTGCCGGTGAAGATCAGGAGCGCGATCATCGGCAGCGGCAGCGCGATGCTGAGCACGACCTGACTGACGACCAGCGCGTTCGTCGCATTGACGCCGAGGGCGACGACGACGAGGGCCGGCAGCATCGTGACCAGCCTGCGGACCCAGATCGGGATGCGGAATCCGATGAAGCCCTGCATGATCATCTGGCCGGCCATCGTTCCAACCGTAGAAGCCGACACTCCCGAGGCGACGAGCGAGAGCAAAAACACAGCGGCCGCTGCGGCACCGAGCAGCGGCGTCAGCGTGTGATAGGCCGTTTCGATCTCGGCGACGTCGGGATGGCCGGCATGGAACGCGCCAGAGGCCATCATCACCATGGCCATGTTGACGAGGCCGGCGACAGTGAGCGCGAGGATCACTTCCTGGTTGGAGAAGCGCAGCACTTTGCGCCGCTCGGTGTCGTCGCGAACCGGCATGCGGGCCTGCGTCAGGCCGGAATGAAGATAAATCGCGTGCGGCATGACGGTTGCGCCGATGATGCCGACCGAAAGCAGCAGCGCCTCCGCGTCGGCGATCTGCGGCGTGAAGGTGTGGAAGGCCGCCGCGGCCCAATCGACGGGGGCGATGAACAATTCGATGAGGTAGCAAAGGCCGATCACGCTCACCAAGGCGCCGATGATCAACTCAAGCGGCCGGAAGCCGAAGCCTTCGAACATCAGCAGGCCGTAGGTCACGATCGCGGTAACGACCATCCCGGCCAACAGCGGCATTTGCAACAGCAAAGAAAGTCCGATGGCGCCGCCGAGGAACTCGGCGAGATCGGTCGCCATGGCGGCGATCTCGCTGACCATCCACATCGCCCAAACGACCGGCCGTGGAAAATGATCACGGCACAATTCCGCGAGGTTACGGCCGGTCACGATGCCGAGCTTGGCCGAGAGCGCCTGGAACAGCATCGCGATCAGATTGGCGAGCAACACTACCCACAGCAGGCCATAGCCGTACTTCGCTCCCGCCTGAATGTTGGTCGCGAAGTTCCCCGGGTCCATATAAGCGATCGAGGCAATCACCGCGGGCCCGGCGAAGGCCCAGTAGGCCGGCAATCCGCCGCGCTGCCCGGCCAAGACCTGGCGCGCCGTGGCGACGGTACGTTCCGACAGCGATCGCCTCCGTCGATCGGTCAAATTGCTCATATCGACATGCATAAAGCACTAACCAGAAAGTGTAGCGTTAGTTACATTATAGGGACGCTGCGACTTGGCGTCAATGGTTACACAATGTAGCCGATGCTATACTTTGACGCGATCATGAAAGTATGATCTCAGGTTGCAAAGATTGACCGAGTCGAGGATCGTTCGAGCATGACATTGGCGGCGTCACATACCGCGAAGCGGAAGCCGGATCGCGCCATGGGCAAGCTCCCGGCGGAAGGAACCCAGGCGCGCCGTTTCGGCAAGACGCGCTCGGCGCAGTCGACCGCGTTGCTGGAGGATTACGTCGAGCTGATCGCCGACCTGCTGACCAGCGCGGGAGAGGCGCGGCCGACGGATATTGCCCGGCGGCTTGGCGTGTCCCACGCCACCGCCGTGAAGACGATCTCGCGCTTGAAACGCGCCGGGTTGGCGACCGCGCGCCCTTATCGGGGGGTGTTTTTGACCGAGAAGGGGCAGGCGCTCGCCGACCGCGTGCGGGTACGACACCGCCTGGTGGTCGATGTCCTGTGCGCGCTCGGGGTTCCGACCGAGTCGGCCGAGGCGGATGCCGAGGGCATAGAGCACTACGTCTCGGAAGTGACGCTGAAGGCGTTTGCGCACTTCCTCAAATCGCGGGAGTAAGCGGAAACGGACTACGCGGCGTGATCGGTCAGCGCGTCGACGATGTTGTCGACGATTTCTTCGACCAGCGCCTTGTCGTCGCCTTCGCCCATGACGCGGATCACCGGCTCGGTTCCCGACGGCCGTATGACCAGCCGGCCGTGACCGTTCAGGCGTTGTTCCGCATCCTCGATCGCCGAGCGAACCTCGGCATTCTCCAGCGGCTTGCCGCTGCGATAGCGCACGTTCTTGAGCACCTGCGGCAACGGGGTGAAGCGGTGACAGACCTGCGATACCGGCTTGTTCTGTTTCTTCACCACCGCCAGCACCTGCAGCGCGGCGACAAAGCCGTCGCCGGTGGTGGTGTAGTCGGACAGGATGATGTGGCCGGACGGCTCGCCGCCGACATTGTAACCGTGCTCGCGCATGTGCTCGAGCACGTAGCGGTCGCCGACCGGCGTGCGCACGAGGGAAAGCTGCAGCGATTGCAGATGCCGTTCGAGGCCGAGATTCGACATCACGGTGGCGACGATGCCCGGCTGGGTCAATAGCCCGTCATCCCGCCAGCTTTCCGCAATCACCGCCAGAAGCTGGTCGCCGTCGACCAAGTGGCCTTGCTCATCGGCGATGACGACGCGGTCGCCGTCGCCGTCGAGAGCGATGCCGATATCCGCGCGCATCTCGCGCACCTTGCGGCAGAGTGCGTCGGGCGCCGTCGAGCCGCAGTCGAGGTTGATGTTGAAGCCATCCGGCTCGATGCCGATCGCGATGACGTCGGCGCCGAGCTCCCACAGCGCCGCGGGCGCCACCCGATAGCCGGCGCCCTGGGCGCAGTCGATGACGACGCGCAGGCCTTCGAGCGAGAGGTTGCGCGGCAGCGTGCGCTTGGCGAATTCGATGTAGCGGTCGTGGACGCCGTCGATGCGCTTGGCGCGGCCCAGTTCGCGGCTTTTGGCCAGGCGCTTGGTCATATCGCTGTCGATCAGAGTTTCGATCCGGCGCTCGACCTCGTCCGATAGTTTGTAGCCGTCCGGCCCGAACAGCTTGATACCGTTATCGTCGAAGGGATTGTGCGACGCCGAGATCATGACGCCGAGATCGGCGCGCATCGAGCGGGTGAGCATGGCGACGGCGGGCGTAGGCATCGGCCCGAGCTGCAGCACGTCCATGCCGACCGAGGTGAAGCCGGCGATCAGCGCGGTCTCGATCATGTAGCCGGAGAGCCGGGTATCCTTGCCGATCACAACGCGGTGGCGGTCTTCGCCGGCACGGCGGAAGACGACGCCGGTGGCCTGTCCCACCTTGAGCGCCAATTCCGGCGTGATCACGCCATTGGCGCGGCCGCGAATGCCGTCGGTGCCAAAATACTTGCGAGCCATGTTTCCCCGTCGCCCTATCTTGCGGCAGCGATATTAACCCGTTCCGAGTGGCATCCACCTCAAAAAATATTCAGTAATCTTACTGCCCAGGGTAAGGCTTTTTCCACCATACGGCCGTCAAAACGCGCATTGAATCAAGGACATGAGTACCGCTGGGCCGGTGGATTTCGCAAAAACCGGCCATTTTCCTGGTTAGGGCTTGTGCTTATCGTGGGCGCTGGGCGGCGGCTGGGTGACGGCAACCGGGTCGGAACCGGGGAATGTGTCCTCCAGCCCGCGGTCGAGGCTCTCGTCAAGCGCCGCCTTGCGCTTGTCCTTCCGCTCGCGGCTTTTGTCGGTCTGTTTTGTGCCCCGGTCAAAGTCGGCGTGGTCGGGTTGCGATCGGGTCTTGTTCCGTTCGTCCATCATGGTTTTTGTCCTGATGCGCGTTGTCGCGCAGTTGGCGCCATGAATGGTAACGCGCCCGCCGGGAGCGGCGTTCCTTGCGCTCGCCAAGAGCGTCGGCCAAGCGTCGGCCGAGAGCTGCGCGCCGCTTTGTGCTATCGAGGAGCGCTGAACCCGGGAATGCCAGCCATGAAAACCATGACCTGCATCGAGGACCTGCGGCAAACCGCTCGTCGCCGGGTGCCTCGCGCGTTCTTCGACTATGCCGAGAGCGGCTCCTATGCCGAGCAAACGCTCAACGCCAACCGCGCCGATCTCGAGGCCATCAAGCTGCGCCAGCGCATTCTCGTCGACGTGTCTCATCGCAGCACCCACAGCACGATTCTCGGCGAGCCGGTATCGCTGCCGCTGGCGCTGGCGCCGATTGGGCTTTGCGGGATGCAGCATGGTAACGGCGAGATTCTGGCCTGCCGCGCCGCGCAGGAAGCGGGCATCCCGTTCTGCCTCTCGACCATGTCGATCTGCTCGATCGAGGATGTCGCGGCAGCCGTCGACAAGCCGTTCTGGTTCCAGCTCTATGTCATGAAGGACCGCGGCTTTGCGCGCGCCCTGATCGAACGGGCGGCAGCGGCCAAATGCAGCGCGCTGGTGCTTACGGTCGACCTGCAGGTCCTCGGCCAACGCCATCGCGATCTCAAGAACGGCATGACCGTTCCGCCCGAGCTGCGCATCATGAATCTCATCGACATCGCCAGCAAACCGAGCTGGGCGCTCGGCATCGCGCGCGCCAAGCGAAGGACCTTCGGCAATCTCGCCGGCCATATCCGCGGCGTGGAGAACGTCAATTCGTTGTCGCACTGGATCGCCGGCCAGTTCGACGAAACGCTGAGCTGGAAGGATGTCGAGTGGATCGCCAGCATTTGGCCCGGCAAACTCATCCTCAAAGGCATCCTCGATGTCGAGGATGCGCGGGCTGCCGCGAAAACCGGCGCGGCGGCGCTGGTGGTGTCGAATCATGGCGGGCGCCAGCTCGACGGCGCGCCGTCCTCGATCTCGGCGCTGCCGCCGATCGTCGAGGCGGTCGGATCGTCGATCGAGATCTTGTTCGACGGCGGCATCCGCTCCGGCCAGGACATGATGCGCGCCATCGCGCTCGGTGCGCGCGCCTGCCTGAGCGGCCGCGCCTATATCTATGGTCTCGGCGCCGGCGGACAGGCCGGCGTCGCCCGCGCGATCGAGATCATGCGCAACGAGCTCAGTGTCAGCATGGCGCTGACCGGCGTCACCAGCATCGGCGAAATCGACCGCCGTGTGATCGTGGGGATGTAAGTCCAAGTCCTCCCCTGCGGAGCGAAGGCGCAGCGGGGGAGGATGAAAATAGCAACGTCTTATTCTTCCTTATAGCCATAAGCCTGGGCGTTGCCGGTCGCGCCGTAATATTTGTACGGCAGGAATTTTCCCGACATGGTGAGCTTGACGCGGTCGCCCTTGGGGTCGGTCTGCCGCTCCATCAGCAGATCGAAATCGATCGCCGACATGATGCCGTCGCCGAACTCCTCCTCGATCAGCGCCTTCAACGCCGGGCCGTTGACCATCACCAATTCGTAGAAGCGGTAGATGAGCGGGTCGGTCGGCGGCATCGCGCTGCCGCGGTGTGGCACCTCGTTGAGCAGCGCCTGTTCGCTCTTGCTCAGCCCGAACAGTTCGGCAGCCTTCGCCGCCTGCGGCTTCGTCAGCTTCATCTGGCCGAGGACTGCGCCGGTGATCAAGAGCGGCGACATGCCGCTGATCTCGGCGCAGATATGTTTCCAGCTCCAGCCCTTTTCGCGCTTGATGCCGAGCATCTTCTCGATCAGTTCGGCTCGATTCATGGACGACCTCCTGTGACTTGCGTGGCCTGGCTTGGATTGCGGGCAGCGACCAACGAGCAAATGCCATGCCACCAGGCGGCCGCCGCGCGGTCGCCGGGATGGCGCTCACATCGGCGGATAGACGCCGTTGCGGCTGACCGTGATGTTTGGCGCCTCGAGCGTGCCGTCGGGCAGCTTTTTCGCCGCTGCGACGAAGATCTTTTCGCCCGGCTTGAGGTCGGACATGCTCCCCGGCGCGAACATGACGACCTCGACGTTTGCCGGCACGATAAACTTCTTCTCACCGTCCTTGTATTTCAAAACCAGCACTTGGCCGTCGCTGCTGACGACCGCGCTTTCTATATTGGCGTTGGTCATGGTGCTGTTGGGCATCAGATCCCATGGCCGGTGGCCTTCGCCGGTGCCGCGCATGGCCTCCGGAAAGATGTGGATTTCCACGGCCTTCTGGGTGCCGTCCGGCTGCGGCATGGCGGTGATGCCGACGAAGCTGCCCTGCTTGACGTCGGCGAGCGACATCTTGACCAATGTGCGCACCGGCGCGTTGTCGGCGAGCTTCACCGTTATGGCCGCGCCGTCGCGCCCTTTCACGTTGATGACTTGGCCATCGACACTTTCGATCGTGCCGCGCACGCGCACCGTCGGCGGCTGCTGCGCCGCCGCCATTGAAGCTGCGACCATCAAAGCAAAGGCGATCGCGGCTCCCGTCCTTGACGTCATCGTGGTCATGGTCCGGTCCCCGACTTTGCGCCCGCCGGTCACACCCCGGCGGACCGTTCGAAGCCCCCGGCGCCTAGGTTAGGCCGGTGGGCTTCGCGGCGGAAGGGCCGAGATCGGCTTCGACCACTTTCCGCAATTCCGCTGTCACCGCGGGCGTCGTGCCGAACCACAGCGCAAAGCCGCGCACGGCCTGATGCAGCAACATGCCGAGCCCATCGGCGGTACGCAGGGCGCGGGCCTTTGCTGCGGCGAGGAGCGGCGTGCACACCGGCACATAGACCAGATCGGCGACGACGGCATCGCCGGGCAGCCGCGCCAGATCGACCGGCAGTGCGGGTTGCCTCGGCATGCCGAGCGTCGTGGTGTTGACCAAGAGGGCAGCATCGGCCAGCGCCGCGTTCAACGCTTCCCAGGGGGCGATGCGCACGCGTGCGCCGAATTTTTGGCGCAAATCCTCGGCGTGTCCGGGCGTGCGGTTGATGAGGACGATTTGATCGAGGCTGCGCGCGATCAGGCCGTAGATCACCGCGCGCGCCGCGCCGCCGGCGCCAAGCACGACCGCCCTGCCGGGGCTGCGATCCCAGTGCGGCGCGCAGGCATCGAGGTTGTCCAAAAATCCTTCGACATCGGTATTGGTCGAGCGCAGCACGCCGGCGTCGAGCCACAACGTATTGGCGGCGCCGACCGCAAGCGCGCGGGCGTCAGGCTGCGACAGCGCCAGCGCCGCCTCCTTGTGCGGCAAGGTCACGTTGGCGCCGACATAGCCGCGCGCCGCGAGCGATCCGATGAACGCCGCGAATTGCTCCGGCGGCACCGCCTCGCGCCGGTATGCGCCGGCGATGCCGTACTGCTTGAGCCAATAATTGTGGATCAGCGGCGAACGCGAATGCTCGACCGGCCAGCCGATCACACACGCCGCGCGGAGGGTGCTGCTCACGCCTCGGCCGCCACGGAATTGCGCAGCACGCCGATCTCGGCGCACTCGATCTCGACCGTGTCGCCGGGCTTGAGCCAGACCGGCGGATCGGTTTTCGCTGTCTTCTTGACCGGCGTGCCGGTGACGATGATGTCGCCCGGCTTGAGCGTCATGAATGTCGTGATGTAGGCGATAAGATCGGCGAACGAATGGACCATGCTGGCGGTGGTGTCGTCCTGAGTCACCTCGCCGTTCTTGCGCACGACGAGGCGTAACGGCTTGGTCAAATCGACATCGGTTTCGATCCACGGCCCGATGCTGCCGCTCCAATCGAAGTTCTTGCCTTGCGTGATGTTGAACTGGCCGTGGTGCAGCCAGTCGCGGATCGTGCCGTCGTTGCACAGCGTCAGGCCGGCGATCATGTCGTGCGCGCGTTCCTTCGGCACATGCTTGCACTCGCGGCCGATCACCAGGGCGATCTCACCCTCGTAATCGAGCTGTTCGGAAATTTTCGGCCGGATCAGCTTCTGCCCGTGGCCGACCAGCGAATTCGGCGCGCGATAGAACAGGCTCGGATATTTCGGCGGCTCGGCCAGGGCGTAATCCCGTTCGCGGTTGGCGTAGTTGATACCGGCGCAAAGGATTTTTTCCGGCGCGAGAAGCGGCGGCAAGAGCTCGACCTCGGCCAGCGGCACGTCAGGACGCACGCCGGCGGCGGCGGCTCTCGCCTGTTCGAGCGCCTGGGCGCGAAAGACATCGAGCAGGGTGGCAAAGCGGCTCAGCCGCAGGCGCAAATCGACGATGCCCTCGCCGGCGATCACGCCAAAACTCGGGCGACCGCGCAACTGATAGCTGGCAAGGCGCATATCGATTCTCCCCGGCGGGCTTTCGCCCTCCGCGCGACGTGTTAGAGCATGATCCGGAAAAGTGGAAGCCGGTTTTCCGAAAAGATCATGCTCCACTAAGGATATCAGAGCGCCAATCGATTCAATCTGAAGCGATTGCCGCTCTAGAAGTCGGCGCCGCAACCGTCAACGGCGACCGTCGATTCGCGCCTGGTTTTCGCTCCGCCTTTCAGACGGTGCGATCGCGGTGGGAGATTTCGACGACGCGGGCGCGCGCGGCGAGCGCATCGACCAGCGCGTCGGCCTTGGCCTTGTTCGTTGCGTCGAGATTGGCGTCCCATTCGTCGAGCAGATAGACCTGGGCGTCGGTCGCGTTGACGATCTCCTCCAGCGATTTGAGCTGCCGTTCGCCCGTCGAGAAGCCGAGCTTCTTGTCCGGCGATTCGCTGGCGATCGCTTCGTCCTCGTGATCGCCTTCGACCTCGACGGGCACCACGCCGCCGGCGAACCGAAAGGCGAGCCGGTCCGACGCCGGCCAATAAAAGGCGCGCCGCCGCATCTCGGTCTTCAGACTGGCCAGCAGCGAGGATTTGCCGGTGCCGTTGCCGCCGCGGACGTTGATGCGTCCGGTCGGCCGTGCCTGCACGATGCGCAGCGCGTCGTTCACCGACGAAACGACGTTGGCGTCGGCGCCTTCGCGCAGCACCAGCCGATCGAATTTGATGCGATTGTCGAACGACTCGGCGGGCTGCGGCAGCATGTTGGCGGCGACGCCGCCGAACCGCGTCCAGATGGCGATGAAATCGTTCCAGCCGGTCGCGAGCAGATGCAGCTCGTAGGTCATCTCGATCTGCCGCGGCAGCGTGGTCGCCAGCGCGATCAGCAATACGGTATTGCCGGCATTGTTCACGGCGACCACCGTGATGGTGACGAAGACAATGGCGAGACTGACGATGCCGCTCATCGCGCTCATGCCTTCGCGCGCGACGATAGCGCGGATCTGGGCGGTCAACGCTTGCCGGAGCCGGCTTTTGAAGCCGGCGAGCCAGAGCCGCAGGTTGTAGCGGTTACCGCTGAAGATGTTGTCCCACGCAGTATAACCCTGCGCCGTGATGCGGTTGTTCCTGCGCTGGTTTTCGAGATAGGTGCGCGCAATCGGCCCCTGCAGCGCCCATTGCATCAACAACAAGGCGGCGAACGCGCCGACATAGGCGAACGGCAGGCTGACGTCGATTTCGACGCCCAGCACGATGGCGTTGAAAACCACCCCGAGCAAGAGCTTCAGCGTGAACTCGAGCTCATACATCAAATTGAAGAAGCACTGGAACGTCTCGCCGGTGAGGAACGGCTCGACCTGTTCGCGCGCCGGCTTGTCGCCGAACAGCTTGACCTTACCGCGGTTCTCGCGCGCGAAACGCAGCATGAACTTGCCGAAGCCGCGATAGCCGGCCCGCTCGGCGAACATCCAGCTGATGACGCCAGCGACATAGGAGGCGGATTGCGCCGCGAGGATCAAGATCAGATCGGTGAGCAGAAACTGGCCGACGGCGACCTTGCGCGCGGCATCGATGACAAGCCAGGTCGTCGCCGCGGCGAGCATCGCTTCGGCCACCATCAGCAAGAGCATCCCGAACAGCGCCGGCGAGAGCAGATAGCTCGCCAGCTCCACGCGTGAAATCTGCTTCTGTGTCATGGCGTTCCGGGAAAGACGTGGGTGCGTCGTGCCGACTCGGTGGTCAACGGCATCCTAGTCCGGCCGATTCGAAGTTGCTAAACCCGCCCGCCAAGCGCGCCGCAAATGTACATAAAAATTCAATGAAATCAGCACGTTGAAGGAGTTACGCCGGTGTGGCGCGCTGCCGGGTCAGTTCGCTTTCCAGCCGGCTGATATTGTCGAACAGCCGCGCCGTCGCCAGCCGCAGGAAATAGAAGCCGAATGTCGGATTCTGGTAATAGAGCTGCTCGGCCTGTTCGTAGGTGATTGACAGGACTTTGCCGTCCTCGATGCATTCCAGCGTCGCCGTGCGCCGATTGTCGGGCGCCAGCATCGCCAGCTCCCCGACCACCTGGCCGGGTTCGATCTCGATGCCAAGCTCGGTGAGAACATAGCGGCCGGTCACGGCGCAGAACATCTCGTCCGCAGGCTCGCCTTTGGCGAACAGGATGTCGCCCTTCCTGAAGTGGCGCTCGGCCATGAACGGCTTGAGCCAGTCCATCGACGATTCGCCGCGGATCGACTCGCGCACGTTCCTGATCAAGACGATCATCTGATAGAGGCGATAACCGTTCATCGGCAGCGCCAGAGCCTGCAGCGCCATCGGAAACCACGAGTGGGAGACCGCGAACACGGTAATCAGGAAGCAATTCGCGACGATGGCAAGGATACGCAACGGCACCATCGTCTTGGTCGACGCGGTCGCAACGATGAACAGCGATGCACCGCTGGTGAAAAATTCAGTCCAATGCATGGTCGCCCTCCGCGCCTCTGCGTCGTGCCTGCGACGAATGAGGGAACAAACCAGACCAGAACGAAGCGCCGGTCAATCGCCATCCCAGGCACAATTGCCGCGAGCCGGACCTACCGGCAATTTCGACTGGTGATACCAACTCCGGCAGCATAATTTGTCACGCCCACGGGCTCCTTACCATCGGCGCCATGAAGATAACCCTCAACGAAACCCATGATCCCGCGCGGCGAAGTTTTGTCGCCAGCGCCAACGCGGCCGACACCGAATTTCCGATCCAGAATTTGCCGTTCGGGGTGTTTCGACCGGCCGCGGGATTGCCGCCGCGGGTCGGCGTGGCGATCGGCGATCAAATCTTCGATGTCGCGGCGGCGGCTTCGGCGTTCGACGGACTGGCCGCCGACGCGGCGGCGGCCTGCGCGGCGCCCACACTCGATCCGCTGCCGTCGCTTGGGCCGCCGGCCTGGTCGGCATTGCGGCTCGCTTTGTCGCGCGCCTTGAGCGCGGAGCGGGGCGACGAGCGCCTGCGGCTGCATCTGACGCCGATGGCGCGCGCCGAGCTGAGGCTGCCGGTTCTCGTTCGCAACTTCACCGATTTCTTCGCCTCGATCTTCCACGCGACCAATACCGGGCGGGCGTTCCGGCCGGACAATCCGCTGCTGCCGAACTACAAATACGTGCCGGTCGCCTATCACGGCCGCGCTTCGTCGGTGCGGGTCAGCGGCACCCCGTTCAAGCGGCCGCGCGGCCAGCGCAAACGCGCCGACGAAGCGGTGCCGAGCTACGGGCCTTCGCGCAATCTCGATTTCGAGCTCGAGCTCGGCTTCTACGTCGGCGTGCCGTCCACGCTCGGCGAGACCATCCCGATCGGTAAAGCGGCGCAGCATATTTTCGGCTTCTGTCTGCTCAACGATTGGTCGGCGCGCGACATCCAGGGCTGGGAGTATCAGCCGCTCGGGCCGTTCCTCGGCAAGAATTTCGCCACCACGGTGTCGCCGTGGGTGGTGACGGCGGAGGCGCTGGCGCCGTTCCGCACCGCCGCTTTCCGCCGCCCCGCCGGCGATCCGGCGCCGCTGCCCTATCTCGACGACGCCGAGGATCGCGCCCATGGCGGCCTCGACATCACGCTCGAAGCGTATCTTGCGACCGAGACCATGCGGCGCGCCGGTACGACGCCGCTGCGCCTGACGCGGACGTCGTTCGCCACGGTCTATTGGACCGTTGCGCAAATGGTCGCGCACCACGCCAGCAACGGCTGCAACCTGGAGATCGGCGATCTGATCGGCTCGGGCACGGTGTCCGGCGCGGACAAGTCGAGCTGGGGCAGCCTGCTTGAACTGTCCGCGCGCGGCCGCGAGCCGATCGCCCTGCCGAGCGGCGAAGAGCGCCGTTTCCTCGAAGACGGCGACGAGATCATCTTGCGCGGCTTTGCGGAAAAGCCCGGTTATCCGCGCATCGGCTTCGGCGAATGCCGCGCCGTCATACTGCCGGCGGAGTAGCCGTCATTCCGGGACGGCGCCAAGCGCCGGGCCCGGAATCCAGACCCGCAGACGTCGCAGAACACTCTCAGAGTCTTTTGCCTCATCGTTCGAGACTATGGATTCCGGGCTCCTCGCTGCGCTCGGCCCCAGAATTTGCTACTCCGCCGGCACCCATTTCTGCAGGCGCTTTCCGGTATCGACTTCGCCGGTATAGAAATTGCCGCGCGAGTCGAACGCGCCGACATGCACCCAATGAAACTCGCCGGTCTCGCGGCCCGGGCGGCCGGTGGTGCCGACGACGGCGCCGTCCTTGCGGCGCACCGTCTCCAGCACATTGTTGGTGCCGTTGATCAGCACGAAATAATTCTGCTTCCTATCGAGCGGCGAAAACGCCAGGCCCCAGGTCGAGCCCGGCCCCTGCGTCTTCGGGTCGAACACGAATTGCTGCACGAAGCTGCCGTCCTTGTGAAAAACCTGCACGCGGTTGTTGGTGCGGTCGCAGACATAGACCAGGCCGTCCTTGGCGAGCCCGATGCAATGCACCGGATTGGCGAATTGCGGCGCGTCCGGATTGTAAGGCGGCAGATTGTCGTCGGTCGGCGGCTTGCCGTAGGCGCCCCATATCCGCTTGATCGCGCCGGTATCGGCGTCAATCACCGCGACGCGGTGATTGCCGTAGCCGTCGGCGGCATAGATTTCGTTGGCCTTGGCGTCGAATTCCAGCGCGGCGACCTGGCCGAACTGGCTCAGATCCCGGCTGTTGGTCAGCGGCCCGCTTTTGCCGAATTGTTTGACGAATTGGCCGTCGGTGGTGAACTTCAGCACCATATTGTCGCCCTTGCCGTTGCCGCTGAGCCAGACAAAGCCCTTGGTGTCGATCAGGATGGCGTGCTCCTGCAGCGGCCAGTCGTAGCCGAGGTTTTCGCCCGGCCCGCCCCACGATTTCACCAGGTCGCCGTCCTGATTGAACACCAGCACCGACGGCGCCGGCACGCAGCATTTCGAGCGCGGTGGATTGAGCGCGGCGCCCTTCTCGTCGTCGGTCAGCGAGCGCGGCCGCTGCAACACCCAGATGCGGTCCTGCGCGTCGACCGCGAGACCGCCGACCTGGCCGAGGATCCAATTATGCGGTAGCGGCTTCGGCCAGTACGGATCGACCTTGAACGCCGGGCTTGCCGCGCCGGCCGGCAGCACACCGAGCAGCAGGGTACCGAGGGCCGCAATTACACATATCCATGAATGCGTCAGTCTCATGTGATGGTTCCTCTAATGCTTTCCCGTCTCCGCCCGCCCGTTTCTGCCGGCAAGTGTGCGCCGAATCTTGTTGCCGGAAAAGTCGACGGGCCGATCCGCGCACCCTCTCCCCGCGTGCGGGGAGAGGGTGGGGTGAGGGGGCGTTGCCGCTTGGCTCAGACTCGCGGATAAGCCCCCTCACCCGGATTGCGGAGCCTGTCATCGGGCCGGCCACTTCGGGCCGGACCCGTTGGCAATCCGACCTCTCCCCGCGCCCGAAGTCGGATGTTTCCGACTTCGGTCACTTAAATATTGCCGAACTCGGGAACACCCGAGTTCGGCGGGGAGAGGTGAAATAAAATCCCATTCTCGCGGCGCGGTGCGCGCCCGAGGCATGCTTTACAACGCGTCAACCACTCCGCTGAGCACCATCGCGTCACGCCTGAGCCGGCGGTGGGACCGGCTTTTGGCTCGATCGTGCTCTGCGCACACTTATTCCGGATGGCGCTTCGCTTATCCGGGCTCCAACAACAAATAAAAGGAAGCAGAACGCCGCCAGGCGCATGTCTTCCGATGGTCCGCGCCATACGGGCGCGGCTCGCGCTGATCGCAGCGCGCTCGCCTGACGGCGTTCCACCGCGGCACTTGCGGCCGCGAACCAACGCCGCCGCTCAGCTCCAGAACGCGCTTCCTGGGACGTGGTTGTCGGCGGGCGTTACCCGCCGTCTCCTATCCCAGTCCAGCGACAAAGTCGCAGACCGGTCATCGTGCCGGCCGGGCGTTTTCCCGTTAGCCGCCCGGGAGCGGAGGTGACGAGCCCCTGCCCGCGGGAACCGCTCTTGCCCCGTCAACCGGTGTCACCCGGCCGACGTCCCTTGGTGGGCAAGATTCGCTAATATGTAACTGAAATAGAGACGGATGTCAAGAGCGGTCACCATGGAGGGGACCACTTCGTATCTTGCCGCGGCAAAGCCCCTCGCGCTTCGGCGGGGCGGTCGGCGTTTCCATGCCGAGCGCCGGGACATGATAGGTTGCGCCTGCAGCCGCGCGGGCGCTGCCGCAATCTCAAGGACTTGACCGTGCCGGACAAATCGACCGACCTCATCGCAGAACTTGCGCTTGCCAATCGCATCCTCGCCCATGAAGGCGTGCTCGATGCGTTCGGCCACGTCAGCGTGCGCCATCCGGCCGATTCCGGCCGTTATCTGCTTGCGCGCTCGCGCTCGCCGCTCTTGGTCGAGGCGGACGATATTTTGGAATACACGCTCGATTCCGAGCCGGTAAAACCCGCCGAAATGGCGCTCTATGCCGAGCGCGTCATTCACGGCTGCATCTATCAGGCGCGTAGCGATGTCATGGCGATCTGCCATCATCACGCCCCGGCGGTGCTGCCGTTCTGCGTCGCCGGCAAACCGATCGTGCCGGTCTTTCATCTCGGCGCCACGATCGGCGAGCAGACGCCGTTCTGGGACCAGCATGACGAATTCGGCGACACCAACCTCCTGGTCAGCAAACAAGAGGAAGGCCATTCGCTCGCCCGCGCGCTTGGCCAGCACGCGGTGGTGCTGATGCGGCGCCACGGCGCAACGGTAGTCGGCGGCGGCTTGCAGGAACTGGTTTCGCGCGCGATCTTCCTGTGCCAGAACGCCGACTATCAGATGCGCGCTTACCTGCTGGGCGCGCCGGCGCCGTTGCGCTCCGGCGAGGTCAAGCTCGCCGGCGCGGTCAATGCGATGCCGAGCGTCATGGCGCGGACCTGGGAATATTGGTGCGCGCGGCTGGCGGCGAGCGGCTTTTGGCCGCCGCAATCCGCCGAGAAGGCAGTGGCGCAAGCGCAACCGAAGCCGGCTCGCGCCGCCGCCGAGAAGAAAAAACGGCAATGAGGCAATTCGCGGTTTCTCATTGTTGGTGAAACGCTGACACAATGCTGAGACTGTCGCGCCGTAGACTGCTGCCCGTACTCGCGGGTGCGATCGGCTTGCCGCGCGCCTTACCATCGAGCCCAGCCATGGCCGAAGACAATGCATTTCCAGCGGACTTCGTGTGGGGCGCCTCGACCTCGAGCTATCAGATCGAAGGCGCGGTCGATGCCGACGGCCGCGGCAAGAGCATCTGGGATATTTTTTGCCACACGCCGGGGCGCGTGAAGGGCGGCGATACCGGCGACATCGCCTGCGATCATTATCACCGCTGGCCCGAGGACGTGGACTGGCTCCAGCGCGGCGGTTTTTCCGCCTATCGCTTCTCGACGGCGTGGCCGCGCATCATGCCCGCCGGCGCCGGCGCGATCGAACCGCGCGGGCTCGATTTCTATGATCGCCTGGTCGATGGCTTGCTGGCGCGCGGCGTTGCGCCGTGGCTGTGTCTCTATCATTGGGATTTGCCGCAGGCGCTGCAGGAGCAGGGCGGCTGGCTTCACCGCGACATCGCCGACAAATTTGCCGATTATGCGCGCGTCGTCGCCAAGCGGCTCGGCGACCGCGTGCGCCATTGGGCGATGTTCAACGAGGCCAATGTCCACGCGCTGTTCGGCCACGGCATGGGCAGCCACGCGCCCGGCCTCACCGGTCTGCCCAACATGCTGGCCGCGATCCATCACCAGAACCTGGCGCAAGGCCGCGCGCTGCAGGCGCTGCGGGCGGAGCATTCGCAGCTCCGCCTCGGCACCGTGATCAACGTGCAGCCGGCGCGGCCGTCGTCGGATCGCCATGAGGATCGTCGCGCCGCTGAGCGGTTCGATGCGTTCTGGAATGGCGCGGTGCTCGATCCGCTGTTCAAGGGCGTTTACCCGGCCGCCATCGCCGCCGACTTCGCGCCGCTGGTGGCGCCCGGCGATCTGGCAACGATGCGGCAGCCGATCGACTTTTTCGGGCTCAATTACTACGCGCCGATGTACGTCGCCGACGCGCTGCAAAACCTGCTCGGGGCATGGTTCGGCGCGGTGCCGGCCGGGACGCGCTTTACCGCCTTCGGCTGGCCGATCGACCCGAGCGGGCTCACCGACGCGCTGCATCGCTTGCGCGACCAGTACGGCAATCCGGACATCTACGTGACCGAGAACGGCGCCTGCTACGACGATCCGGTCGCGCCCGACGGCACCGTGCATGACGACGATCGCGTCGCCTATCTGCGTGACCATCTTGCCGCCGCGCGCCGCGCGCTTGCCGACGGCGTCAAGCTGCGCGGCTATTTCGTCTGGTCGCTTCTCGACAATTTCGAATGGGCCGAAGGCTATAGCCGGCGGTTCGGCGTCATCCACGTCGATTTTGCGAGCCTAAAGCGCACGCCGAAGACGTCTTTCGCGTTCCTCGCCGATATGGCCCGCCGCCGCGGCTGATCCGGCGCGGTTGAATTCCGACTGGTCCGTTGTTACGCCACATTTCCAGTTTGACAGGTGCGGCGGCGCGCAGTCCGGAGGTCGTTTACATGGCGTACGCGGTCAAGGAGATATTCCTGACCCTGCAGGGCGAAGGCGCCCACACCGGCCGGGTGGCCGTATTCTGCCGTTTTGCCGGATGTAATCTCTGGTCCGGCCGCGAGGCGGACCGCGGTTCAGCGCAATGCCAGTT
>Ga0116111_1001102_pt1 | contig 20009 bp, 14 predicted proteins | sample June2015DPH_8_10_FD_89720 | JGI IMG/M metagenome (GOLD analysis project Ga0116111, IMG submission 89720) | Peatland microbial communities from SPRUCE experiment site at the Marcell Experimental Forest, Minnesota, USA - June2015DPH_8_100 | ecosystem: Environmental > Terrestrial > Soil > Wetlands... | reverse complement strand
TGCACCGCACCAAAATCAAAATCCATCACGGCGACGCGCTTCTTGTTCTGCGCCCACCCTCCCGACGCCACCGTCAGGGTGATCAAAACAACCCCCAATACTCTCCGCATGGTCTCCTCCGAAATCGAATTGGGCCCGGCGAAACCCCAGGTCAAGCCACCCACTCGGCGCGCAGACGACCGCTCCAAACGCTACGACTCCGCCCCTACGCCCCTTAACCACGGGTCATGACTTGCCCATTCCCCTACCCTCCCGGGAGGGTTCGGGATCCCAATATTGTCCGGCCCAAGTTCCCTGGACTCTGCTCTGCCACTAGTCAATGTGCCGATTGTAACACCTTGTGGAAGAGAATAAAAGGCACACTCCAAAGCAAAGGTCGGAACGGCGAGGGTGCCAATGAGGGCCAATTTGTGGGATTAATGCGAAGGTGTGGCCAATCTTTTGCTCTTTCGCGCTTCGAGACGCTTCGTTTCCTCCGCCTGCATTTCGGCGACGCTCTGGGAGACTTGCGGGGAGTAAAACGCTCGAACCAGGACGGGGTTGGTCCAGCGAGGTTCAGCATTGGCGGCCGACACATAATTCTCCAAGGCGTCCTCGACTCGGTGTGACCTCCACAAGGCAACTGCCAGGCCCATTTGAGGCGTGTTCCACTGCGCAAAACCAGTTTCCCGGAAGCCCTCAGCCCCGGTAAATCGCTGGATGGCAGCGCTGGAGTCGTTGCGCTCCAACTCAACCCAGGCCAAGTCATTTTGCAGGAGTTCGTTTCCCGGCCGTTCCTGGGCCAGTTGTCGCAGCAATGCTTCTGCCTCGGCGTACTTCGCGGCACGGTAATACCACCACCCCAAGCGGCCCATGAGTTCGGGAGGAATCCTGCTACCCCCAACTCCCTTGGCACTGCCCGCCAATTCATTCGCGGGGATTGAATCTCCTGCCATCAGCGCAAGCCCGGCGTATTCGATCCTGATCTGGTTCTCGATTGTGGTCGTCGAGGCCCTCCGGTCCGTCAACATAAAGCTCTGGAAATCCTGCACCGCGACCTGCCCAAGGTTCGAAGCGCTTAGGGCATCCGCGTAACTCCACACCAGTTGCACTTCCGTCTGGATTCGCTTGGGAGTCAGGTCCAGAAGGTTTCTGTAGGCTTTGGCCGCCGCGGAAAAATCTCCCAACGCCATTTCAGCACTGGCTTCAATGGCGAAGGCGTCCCACTCGTGGGGGCGAAGCTTTAACCAAAACGCCGCTACGTCGAGGGCCTGCTGGCTGTGCTGTACGGCCAAAGCTCGCCGCGCGGTTGAGGCCGTGTAGGTGACAACATTCTCCGCATCGGCAGGATACAGGTTCAGGAGCCTTTGATATGTGGAGCCGGCCGCCGCATAATCACCCATCGCGATCTGTGCATCCGCCAGGACAGTGAGAGCTCTGGCATTTTCGGGCTGCAAATCGAGCGAAGCGGAGGCAAACTTCGCGGCCTGGTCGAAATGCTGCGCGTTAAGTGCGCCCATGGCAACGTTGTTGGCAAACTCCCCGACCGCGGCTGCTTCCGAGGGAGATTCCGCCAGGAGTTGACGATAGCTTGCCAGGCCCGCGGGGAACTCCAACAAGGCAAATTTCGCCTCGGCGAGGATGGTAAGGGCATCTGTTTGGTCAGCGTGCAAGCCGAGCGACCGTGCGGCTGCCGTTTCCGCCGCCGCAAAGTTCCTGGCGGCCAGGGCTCGACCCGCGCGCTCGGTCAAATACACGTACTCCACTTCCAACGGCTGCTCGGAAGTCTTGCTATCCCAATGTTCATCCGAGATCAGTTTTTGAATCTGTGCAATCCGCTCGGAGGGCAGCGGGTGCGAGCGGAAATACCCTTCCAAGGTTTCAAGCGCGAGCGTGGAGAGTTCTTCCTGCGGGCTTTGCGCCCTCCTCGTCTTTGCCTGATAGAGCTGGTCAAAGGTCTGGAACAACCGAACCGCACCGAGCGGCGAATAACCTGCATTCACTGCAATCCGGGTGCCCTCCCGGTCGGCTTCAAGCTCCTGAGTCTTGCTATAACCCTCTTCGAAGACTGCTACGGGGATCATCACCAGCGCGTCGAGCGGGAACTTGTGCACCGCCGCTTGCGTCTGGACCCGCTCCGCGCAATCGTAATGGTCAATGTGCTCGACCTCGTGGCCAAGGACGCTTGCCAACTCGTCTTCGCTATCCATCAGCGCAATCAGCCCGTCGCCAATGAAAACGTGCCCACCCGGCAAGGCGAAAGCGTTGACGAAATTAGGATCGAAAATATAGTGGAAGCGGTAGGGCAGCTTCCGGTGGGCGCCCGCGGAGACACGGCGGCCCACTCTGTCAATGTAAGCCTGGACGACCCGCGTCGTGGAAGCCTCTTTGGCATATCCGCCCACGCTGCCGTACTCCCTCGCCAGTTCGTTGCCGATCCTGATTTCCTCCTGATCTGACATCCGAGTAAAGGTGACGGGGAGCCGCGTGAGTTCGTGTTCCGTGTCCGCGACAAGGGAGAGCACGGCCTCCGGCCCAACTGGCGCATTGATCCTCTGCTTCTGGCTCGTGATCAGAGCCACGCCGAGGAGCAGAAAGGTGAGTGCAAATGCGCCCCACTGTTTCATAAGTACGCTCGCAGAACTTCTTTGTACCGCGTATAGAGAAAAGAAACTGAAAGTAAGGCGATTCCCAGGGCGATGAAGGTCAAATAGCGGTCGCGCGGCGCCAAGCCCCAGACATCGACGAAAACAATCTTGCCGACGCATATCAGAAGCAAACTGAGGGCGCTTAGGCGGAAGCTGCGCTCTTTAACCGCCAGGGCAAACAGGAACACCGCGACGGCCTCCGCGCCCCAAGCCACCGTAGACATGCCGTAGGCGCGCAACTCCAAATAAAGCAGTCCGGTGAGCAGAATGAACGAAACAAAAAAGAATACCTGCGCGGGATTCCGGTTGAGGCTCGACAAGGCTCTCTTCAGCCGTCCTCCCTTTTCGGTCGTGGCTCCCGGACGTGCCAGTTTGAGCCGGCGACCGACGAGAAGGGCGAGGAAAACAAGGGCAATGGAAGTCCCCACCGTCATCCATCGCCCCGACCAGAGGGAAGGTGAAGGGAAATAGCTGCGCTGATAGAAATTGTGTAGAACGGTGCGGAAGAAAACTCCAGCCGTCAGCAACAGAGCCTGGCCAAGAAAAATTCGCCGCCCATAGCGCCAGGCTATCAACGCGAACAGCAAAACCAAACTTGCCCAAGCGGCAGCGATCCAATCGAGACCCAACTCAAAACGGATGGCGGCGGCAACGGTAATGGTGCCGAGGTAGCAATGGAGATCCGCCGCCTTGAGTCGAGAGTCGGTGGCGAGGAAATCTCCCGATTGGTGTTCAAGCCGCCCATAGACGAAATAAAACAGAAGCGCCAGGGGGAGGGCGATGTACAAGCGTGGGCTCAGTTGCCCGGCGGTCCCCTCGGCATTGAAATCGACAAAGAAGATGCGGAAGAAGCTCGCCATGAACAGTGCGTAGCTTTGCAGGCGCAACGATGCGGACCGACGCTCGAAGCCCAACTGAAAGAGCACCAAACCGATTAGGGCCCAGCCCAGCGCCACGCTTGCCGGCCAGAGCTGATACCAGGCAAGCAATGCCACCACGAATGTCGCTACCCAGGTGTAGGCTTCGGGAATTCGAACGGTCCGAACCGTTGCGGAAAAGCCGATCCAACGCGAGGCCACATACAAAAGGGCCGCGGCCAGGGAGATGGATAGGACGGCCCGCGCGTTGAAATACGAAACCTCGACCACGGCAAAATTGGCAAAGACTACGCGCAAGAATCCGAGCAGCGCGAAGCTGTTTGCCAGGACGGAAAGTTCCTCGAATTTCCAGCGGGATCCCACCACCGCCAGGAGAAGAGCGGAGGCAGCAAACCCCACCGCCAGCCAGGGCTCCGCGCATATCGCCCAGACGGCCGCAAGCAGCAGGAATCCGCCCAGGTAAGACTGAAATCGATAGAACCTCTTCTCGAAGCCGGTCTTAATGAGATCCGGCCAGCGGCGAGGAACCCAATGCGCATTGGCAAAGATTGCCAAAGCGGCAAGGGCAAAGACCGCCGCCCGGTGGGGGTCGCTAAAGTCTGTGGCCTTTGTTTCCCGAAGATGGGAGATTTGCTGGGTATCCACAAAGAATATGTGCCCGGCCACCAACAACTCGGCCGCAATGCCCAGCCACCGGAAAAGAATCTCTCGGGTAAATACGCCGGCGAGAAAGAGCGCCTCGGCTTCGGCGAGCCATAGGACGGGTAAAGTAGCTCCGGAGTATTTGAACGGCAACGCCGCCACCATGAGCATAGCGCCGATGGTGCTGAGAATTACAAACGGTGTCCGGCGCCGGCGATTCGATGGCAACTGTCCCAGCGCAAACTCAATCGCCCCGAGCGCCAAAAGACATCGGAACGCCCATTCCGGATGCACGGATTGGTACTTCAACAAGCCCAGAAATAGGAAGCTGTTGAGCAATGCCGCGACGGTCGAAATCTTTTCTTCCGCCTCGTGTGACTGGAGGGGTGCACGGTGCTCGCCCGCCGTCCGAGTATCGTTTGGCCCCTTCGCTTCACTCAGGGCAGGCGCTGCATTCGCGCCGGGTATGCGGCGCAGAATATAGGAAACTCGAAATACCAGCCAGTAAAAGGTCAGCAGCGCGGCGCTCGGAATGAACTCCGGGAAGTGATGACGATGCGCACCCATGGGCTCAATGATGGGACGCAGCCAATAGTAGTGGTTTAAGAAAATGGCGACGATCGCGATCACTTCTAGATCGAACCACCTCCTGCTGACCACGATCACCACTAACGCCATAGCCAGTATGGCGCTCGCCAAAAGACTGGTGGCCCCGGCATGGCTGATGTTGATGGTGGAGAAGGCCAGCAGGAAGGCGAGCCCGGTGATGACCCGCGAGTTGTAACGAAGCGTGTGCGCCACCATCGCTGCGGCCACCAGCGTCAGGAACACAAAATCCCATGATTCCGATTTCAGGATTCGCGCGGCGCCAATGTGATTCATCGCGTAGGTGGTGAAGTAAAGGAGAGCCCAACCACCACCGAGCGCGGCGCGAGCCAGGATTCGCCAACGCTCCCGCTGCTCGAAGAAGAAGCCAATGCCTAGAAACGCGCCGCTGACGGCGAAGCCCACAAGCACCTTTCCGGCTGGACCCAACTCGCGCATCTCATAAGCCAGAAACAGCGCCACACCAATCACCACGCTGATCATGCCGAGCTTATTGAGCCAATCGGTGCCGAGAACTTCTTCCAAATTGAGAATGCGCTTGGCAGTCTCATGAGACGAAGGTTTTTGCGCGCCCGATATTTGGAGCTGCGGTGGTGCCATGGGTGGCGCGGGAGCCTTCGCGGCGGGCAGGTCCGCGGGACGCGCGCTGGAAACAGGCGGTTCATTGGCTTGGGCGGTTACTGCCGCGGGAGGCGCAGCCAGCGCGGGTGCCGCGGGGGTCAAGGTGGATGTGGGACGCGGAGGTTCGATTGATGGCCCTTCTGCCCCTACTGCTCCCGTGGAAGGCATGGGTGGTTCAGGCGAGGCCGCCTCGATAGGCGCAGGGCCCTCACGATCCGTTGACATGTGCAGATCGCGAAGCGCCTGCTCCAAAACGACGGTCTGGGCGTTAAAACGGCCTTGGAGTTCCTTAAGCTGCGCTTCGAAGGCATCAACGCGTTTGGTGAGCTTTAGCGAATTGTCCTTATTCTGTTCGGCAAGCTTCCTCGCAGCGCGGGCTCGCACCCAGGCGATGATCGGAAGAACGACGAATAGGCCAACGAGAGCCAGCCCGATCAATGCGCCGAAGAACTCCAAGATGCCTTCCACAGATATGACTCCGAAAGAATTGATGCGTATGCTAGCACCGAAACAGAAAGCAAACAATGACGACTGACGAGGCACCGCCTGACGAAGGCGGAGCTATGGCCTGGCGCGAAGCTCGCCGTGTTTCATCCAATTGAAGAGAAAGAGCACGGCAATCAACAGCATCGGCCCCGCGATGGTCACTACCCAATCAGGATGATGCCGCCAGACGCGCTTCGCGTACCAAATGGCGAGCCCGGCAAAGCCCGCCGCGCCGATCCACTCCCAACGCCAGGAAATCGCGAGCACTGCCAGGACGATGTAAACGGGAACAAGGTGAATCAAGAGCGCAACGACTGTCTTCCCGAAGCCATAACCCTCACTGAAAACGTCCAGCGCAAACATGCTCAGAAAAATGGCGAAGGCAATACAGATGGCGCGCGGTGTCCAGAACAGCAACCTTTTTGAAGGAGTATTCATTCCGCCTCCTGCTGCGACCGAGATTGAGCGGCGCGATTATAACCTGGAACCTTGCATGAGGCGCGCTCATAGACTTCAGTCTGCGGGATGAATCCGAACATCGCTACCGGGTGTGTGACAGTTTTCGAAGTGTCATAGGAGAAAAGACAGGGTGCGGTAAAAGCAGTGCGGCGCGCGGCAACGCCTCAGTGTTCTTCGTGACTGACAATGCGTTGGCACAGAGACGAAACTCCGTGCCCTTCATGTTAAAGCCTTAGAGACACTGACAACATGGAGAGAGTTGGCCAGAGGCCGCAATGCCGAAGTGCGACGCTTCGGCCCGGCTGCTATAATCGCATGCAGACAGGGACCGTGGCCAAAATGAGGGCTGAATGAGACCCGTGGTGATCGCCGGAGGAGGACTGGCTGGAAGCGAGGCGGCTTGGCAACTGGCCGAGCGCGGCGTGTCCGTGACGCTTTACGAGATGCGTCCGACATGCACTACTCCTGCGCACAAGACCGACCGGCTGGCGGAACTGGTTTGCAGCAACTCGCTAAAGTCGAACGCCTCCGGGTCAGCCTCGTGGCTGCTGAAAGAGGAACTGCGGCGGGCTAGCTCGCTTCTGCTGCGAGTCGCGAGCGAGTGTGCCGTGCCGGGGGGATCGGCGCTGGCGGTGGATCGCGAGCGCTTTGCCGAGGGTGTCACCGCGGTCGTTTCCGGCCACGCGCTCATCACCCTGCGGCGCGAGGAGTTGCAAGAGATTCCGCACGAGGGGCTGGTGCTGATCGCGACCGGGCCACTCACCTCCGACGCATTAGCCGCGCAGCTCCAAGCATTGACGGGTTCCGAGAACCTGGCCTTCTACGACGCTATCAGCCCGGTGGTGGACGCGGAAACCCTGAACATGGAGCGCATCTTCCGCGCCTCGCGCTATGGCAAAGGGGGAGGAGAGGATTACCTCAACTGCCCGTTTACCGAAGATGAATATCGCGTTTTCTACGATGCCTTGGCAAGCGCGGAAACGGTCCAAGCGCATGAGTTCGAGAACGTGAAGTTCTTCGAGGCCTGCCTTCCTATCGAAGAACTGGGGCGGCGAGGGTATGACACCTTGCGTTTCGGTCCGATGAAACCCGTGGGCCTCATCGATCCGCGCACCGGGCGGCAGCCGTTCGCCGTCGTGCAATTGCGGGCGGAGAATCTGCGTTTTTCGAGCTACAACCTGGTGGGTTTTCAAAACCACCTGAAGTTCCCTGAACAGAAGCGGATCATGCGCTTGATTCCAGGATTGGAGAACGCGGAGTTCCTCCGCTTGGGGCAAATCCATCGCAACACCTTTATCAATTCGCCCCGCCTGCTGAATCCGGACATGAGCTTTCGCACCGCGCCCCAGGTTTTTGTCGCGGGCCAACTTTCAGGCGTCGAGGGTTATGTGGAATGCATTGCGACCGGGCTTTTGGCTGGCCTGGCCCTGGCGGGTCGCGCGCGGGCCGGCGGGGCCGCCACCGAGATTGTGAGGGCCAGCGGTGCTGGCCAAGGGCCGAACGCGGTTCGGCCCTACGAACCGCCTCCGCGCACCACGGCGCTGGGGTCATTGGTGCACTACATCACGCACGCCGCCTCGGGGAATTACCAGCCCGCCAACATTTCGTTTGACCTACTGCCGCCGATGGAAAGTCTACCGCGAGCAATTGCACGCGACCGCCGCGCAAGGCGGGCGAAGCAGTGTGAACGTGCGCTGGTGGATTTTGAATGGTGGCTGTCAGCTATCAGCGTTCAGCCATCAGCTAAAGCCTCTGCAGGGGGCTGACCAATAATGATTGACGACTGACAACGGACCACGGACAACGGACAGCGTCATGGATGAACTTCTCACCCGTTACATCAACTACCTTCGCTACGAGCGAAACGCTTCGCCGCACACAATTCGCAACTATCAAAGCGACCTAGTGCAATTTCGGGATTATTTGAAGGGCGGGGACCCCGAGGCCACGGTGGACGTGCGGACCATCGACGCGCTGCGCATTCGCGGATTTTTGGCCTTACTTTTCGAGCGTGAAAAGAAGAAGACTTCCATCGCCCGCAAGCTGGCGGCCGTGCGGGCGTTTTACAAATTTCTCGCGAAGGAAGGAGTGCTGGCCGCCAATCCCGCCGCGACGGTTTCCACGCCCAAGATCGACAAAACGCTTCCCCGCATCATGACGGAAGAGGAGATGAACAACTTTCTCGACCGCGTGGCCGAGGCCGTCAAGAGCGGCGAACCGATGATGCGCCGCGACCGCGCCATTCTGGAGTTACTCTATGCCTCCGGCTTGCGAGTGAGCGAACTCGCCGGCCTCGACCTGCGTAGCGTCAACTTTGGCGACGGCATGTTACTAGTTCGCGGCAAGGGCCGCAAAGAACGCATTGTGCCGTTCGGTTCAAAAGCCAAGCAGGCGCTGGAGGACTACCTTCCTGTACGCGAGAGGGTATTGATGGAGGCAAAGAAGGGCGGGCAGATGGCGCTCTTTCTCAATACTAAGGGGGACCGGCTAACCACGCGCTCCGTTGATCGGCTGCTGAAGAAATACGTGCTGGCCTGCGGGCCGAATGTGAAGACCAGCCCACACTCGATTCGACACGCCTTCGCTTCCCACCTGCTCACCGAGGGCGCGGACCTGCGCGCGATCCAGGAAATGCTCGGGCACCGGAGCCTTGCCACGACGCAGAAATACACGCAGGTGTCGATCAGACAATTGATCGATGTTTACGACAAAACGCATCCCAAGGCGTGAGGCCAGGAGCTAGGATTTAGGATCTGGGATTTAGGAGCTAGAAACTTAGGAGTTAGAAGTTGGAATATAGAAGCGAGGAGCTAGCAGTGAGGAGAGCAATCCCTTCTTCTCGCTTCTAACGCCTAGCTCTTGTCTTTAACGCGTTTCATGGTGGCGGTGGCTCAGAAACCAATCGCCCACGTCCGCCGATGCTTCCGAAAGCATTCCGAAAACCGGTGTGCCCACGCGCACAGCCAGCCCGAGACCTTTGACGCCCAGCCACACCCCCAAGCGCTCAGCCGAATGCGCTGGGTCATGCAGATCAACCCGCGGACGAATCTGCGCGCCCTCGGTACGATAATTCGTCAAAACCAGGCCGGCATACAGCGCCGCTCCGGCCAAGACGGCTAACTCGAGAAGACCGCTGAATATGTTGTGCAATTCTGCTCCAACCACTTTGTCCCTCTCTCTTTCTTCGGTAAATCTCCTATTCCATTTGATTCAACATGACCCCAAAGGGTTACCCAAATTTCAGAATACTGATAATAACTTCCCCGGCAAAGAGTTAGCCATGGCACTTCGGTACCACATATTGTGGTGGCGATGGAAATCAACATGTGTTAATCGACGACGATGTTTCCGATCAGAAGATTCCTCAAATTTGCTGCGCACGATGTTAGAATCGGAAGAAGCGGGAGGGACAAACCTACAATTCCGCAAGGGCCTGGGGGGAGAGCGTTGCGCCTGCACGCGAAGTATTCGGGCCCAAACCCCTCTGAGCTTGGGAACGATGAATGTCGATGCCCTCTAACCTCTACTACTTCGATCCTTGTGCCGCCGAGGCAAGTCTGCAAAACCTGGGCGAGGACTACCTCCTCATTTCCATCCCTCGCGGCGGGGGGAGACCACCTGTCTGGGAACTGCCCGCGGTCATCCTCGTCGACGCCGCCGAAGACGACCTGGCCCGCGTGGAGAAGTCCGCACCCAAGTCCGAGGCTTGGCGGATCATATGCCTGCTGGATGGCGACATACGCCCTTCTCGCAAACTGAAGCCGCGCATCTTCGCCATGCTTCCGCGCGATGTGTCCTGCGTAGTTTTGGAAAAGACAGTTGAAAAAGCGTTTGAGAATCTCCGCGCGCAGGAAGAGCAAGACCGCACACGGCAGGAATTAAGGCAGGCCGTATCGGATCTCGAAACGCTCAACAAGATCGGGGTGGCTCTCTCCACCGAACGCAACACCGATTCGCTTCTCGAACTTATTCTGAGCAAGAGCCGTGAAATCACTTATGCCGACGCCGGCTCACTCTACCTGGTGGACGAAGAGATTGGGGGCGGCAAGCAACTGGTGTTCAAGCTGACGCAAAACGACAGCCATTCGGTGCCCTTTCGCCAATTCAAAATGGACATCGACACCCGCAGCATCTCCGGCTATGCTGCGGCCACCGGGCAGATCCTCAACATTAAGGACGCCTACCGCATTCGTAATCTGCCCTTCCGGCTCAACCGCGACTTTGACCAAAAGTTCGGCTACCGCACCAAGTCAATGCTGGTTCTTCCTATGAAGAATCAGAAAGACGAAGTGATTGGGGTGCTTCAGCTTATCAACTCCAAGAAGCACCCCGGCGTGAAACTGACCTCGCCTAGGATTATAAGGGAGGAAGTCGGTCCGTTCTCACCACAGAGCCAGGATCTAGCTTCGTCGCTGGCCAGCCAAGCCGCGGTGGCCCTGGAAAACAATCGGCTTTACCGTGACATCGAGAAGCTGTTCGAAGGTTTCGTGGGCGCCTCGGTGACGGCCATTGAATCGCGCGATCCCACCACCTTCGGCCACTCGGAGCGGGTGGCCAAACTCACCGTGGCCCTGGCGGAGACGGTGGACCGCATGGACTCCGGCCCTTATAAAGACGTCCATTTCACGCGGGAAGACATTCGCGAGATTCGTTACGCATCAATCCTGCACGATTTCGGCAAGGTGGGCGTGCGGGAAGAAGTCCTGGTCAAAGCCAAGAAGCTCTACCCGCCGCAGCTCGAACTGATCAAAAAGCGGTTCCAGTACATTCGCAAATCCCTGGAACTAGAGGCCTGCCGGAAGAAGCTCGACCACGTGCTGCGGAACGGGAATCAAGGTTATGAGGAGTGCTTCGGCTTGATTGAGAGCGAGCATTGCCGGGAAGTGCAAAACCTGGACGATTTCCTGCACCACATCCTGGAGGCCAATGAACCCACGGTGCTGCCAGAGAAGACCTCGGAAAAGCTCGTACAGATCGCGGGGTGGAGCTTTGATGATCCCTCCGGCCCCACCGAGCCGCTCCTCACACCGGATGAGCTGCAATTGCTCTCCATCACCAAGGGAAGCCTGAACGAGGAGGAGCGCATACAGATCGAATCGCACGTCATTCACAGCTACCGATTCCTGGCCCAGATCCCTTGGACCAAGGAGTTGCTGCGCATACCGGAAATAGCCAAGGCGCATCACGAGAAACTGGACGGGTCGGGATATCCCTACCACATGACGGAGGAGGAAATTCCCTTTCAATCCAAGATGATGACCATCTCGGATATTTTCGATGCTCTCACGGCGCGCGACCGGCCTTACAAGCGGGCGGTGCCCACAGAACGCGCACTCACCATCATCGGCGACGAAGTGAAGTCGCAGCTTCTCGATCCCGTGTTGTTCAACCTCTTCATCGAGGCCAAAATCTACCAGCTCACCGCAAAGGATTGAGACGGGTGTCCATTCTCAACGGTCCTTTGACTTTTGTCTGCTAACGGTTTCCAGCTCTCGGCCCTGGACTTCCGGCCAAGGCTCGATGCCTACTGCTCACTGCCTTCCGCTGGTTGTCAGTAGGGGTGCCACGACTCGGGGGAGTCATAAACCAGCACGCCGTGGCCGGTGGCGCGGGCTTCGAAGGCAAGACAATAGAGGTGGCCGGCGTTGAAGGAGGCTTCAAGCTTGTGGGCATTCCCCAGCCACGTCAGGTGTTGACCGCCGGCGAAGTCGGAGGTGGCGGCGTCGGGGACACCCAGTTTTGATTCTGTCTCATGGGGGGAAAACGTTAAGCGCAGCCTCTGGGGATGCCGCTTAACAATCGCCCCTTCCACCGGGGCTGAAATTTCACGCGTCGAATCTTCCATCACCGCGTCCTGAAAAAAGGCGCTGATTTTCTGTTCGCGGGCGGCGGTCGCACGCCTAGCCAAATCGCGCTCGTGGTAGGGAAGATAGACTTTGTAAAGGGCAAGGATCCCCAAGAGGATCACGAGCTGAATCACGATGACACGCCATGGGGCGCGGCCGGAACGGAAGGGCGCCATGAGGTGAATTGTAATGCCAGCTGTTACAGAATGGGTAGAGGATTGGCGCAATCCCGGGGCCGATTAATGACTCGGGTAGGGCACGGGAAACGGTCGTTCCCGGCCCCCCCAACACACCTTAGGACCCCAAACGCACCTCACCCCCGGCTTGTTCCAGGCCCAATGAAATCGGAAGCAAAGACTGAGGCGACGTTTTAAGAGCTACCGGACGGCAGCCTGAGGGGTTGGCCCCTTCAGGTATTGGGGGTCGAAGCGCTGGAATTTCAGCCCGCAGTGTGGGCAGATGATCAGCCCCAAATTTGGAGGCGGACTGGCTAGGCGCGTAATTTCCATGCGGAATGCCTTTTTGCAGGCTGGGCAACGAGAAAGCGGATAGGCGCTTTGCATATGAAAGTCTCCCTCGGAACTAGAGCAGAGCGTAGATGCTACCATCGGGAAGGCGCAAAAGCAACTCGACTGCGGCTTCCCCGGTACATGGCCTACATATGACGACCGAAAAGTGGGGGGCCATTGGGCCACCAGCAGCCGCCCTTTCGCGATTATAACTCTATGAAGATAAAGGCTATTGCTGTGAATACCCGGATGGATCGAGGGCGTTACGGCCTAGCCCATTCCACAATCTGAAAAAAGGGGGCCATACCTCAGGTTAGGCCCCGTGGTGATAAACCTCCCACCCCTTGTAGTTACCCAGCGCGTCAGCAACGGCGCGTCCGAAATGGCTGCGGTTGACGGCCACATGGTGCTCGTAGCCGTGCTTGCAAACGTATTGGAGAAGCGCTTGCAGGCCGCCGATCTTCACCACGCCGTAACCACCGAAGCTTTGGAGCTTATCCGCGGTGATTTCGCCCTCGCCGCAATACGCACGCAGTTGGCCGTGCAGGTCGTCGGTGGAGACGCGGCAATAGGTGAGCGGGCCCGCCTTGAGGGTTCCGACGACGGTTCCAAACGTATTGTCCTTCCCCACAGAGCCTGCGATGATTTCCTGGAAATCCATCTTCAGGTCTTCAAAGAAGTGCTTGGGCAGGTTGGAGCAGTGGAAGATGACCGCCTTGTCAGGATCCTCACCGTAGTTGTTATTCCAGTCGACGATGGCGCTGGGGGCGCCGGCGGCGAGTTGCAGAACGTACATGCCGATCATGCCGATCATATCGGTTTCACAGGCGCTGGGCATCAGGCTATTCGACATCATGCTCATCAACGTGCAGGGGACCACTCCGAAGAATTCCTGCATGGCGGTCCAGCATTGGACGGACGAACCTGCCAGCGCGTTGAGTTGCATCCAATCGTCAACGACGACGCCGAACTTTGCCATTTTCGCCAGCGGCGCCGCAGGCACTCCCTGCGTTGCAACGTACTCATGAATACTCTCCAGCTTGGCCTTAACCTTCGGGTCATCGTCCGCGAGCCGGCTGATTCGGCCGAAGACTTCCGAAAGGTCGAGCGTCTCGACGGAAATGCCGTGGCGTTCCATCAATTTCTCACTGAACCGCACGGTGTTGAAGGCCGTAGGGCGCGCCCCCAGCACTCCCACGCGGAGGTTCCTCAACCCTTTGACAATCCGGCACGTGGCGGCAAAGGATTTCAGGTCGGAAAGGAATGCAGGAGATGTGGGCGCCGACGTGTGGCCGGACGTCAACGTGAACTTGATCCCGTACTGCCACAGGTTGTTGCAGACGGAAATCTTGCCGCAGAAGCTGTCGCGGCGGCCTCCCATGAGCATTTTGTGGGGCTCATCAGGGAATGCCTGGATAAGCACCGGGACATCCAACCCGGCCATGCGCAGGGAATTCGCCACGCCACGTTCGTCGCCAAAGTTCGGCAGGCTTATGAGCACGCCGTCTATTTCCTCGCGATGCTGCCGGAATAGGTCGGAGCACTTGGTTGCATCTTGAAGCGTTTCCACCGAGCCATACTTCGTATCCTGAGGGGTCAAGCAGACGCTTCCATAACCTTCCTTCTCCAAGACGCGCAGAACCTCTTCCCTCCCGTCACGAGCCAATACATCAGGAAAGAAACCTCGATTGCCAACAATGACGCCGAATGTCGTGGGTTTAGGCATGAAACCATCCTCCTTAAGACTTGCTAAGAAATCTCCCTGGCCGAACCAAACCAGCCGGGGATTCTAGCACGCCGGAGGCTGAAGAAGACATCGTGGAATAGCCGTAATTCAGCCAGCCACCTGGCGTGTTCCCCCCCCCTCAGAAGCGGACCATGGTTTTGCGCGCATGCCCATTCCGTGACCACCGTCATGCGTCTCCGACCCCTAAGCGGGCCGCCGGAAGCGGTCCAGAATTTGAAACAGGATCAGGCCGAGCGCAACATTCATCAGGACGGCGCTGGCGGTAGCGATGGGTTGAAACCGTGGAGGCGCCTCAAGCAACACGTGCTGGAGAGCGTATAGGCATAAATTGTGAGCCAACACAAACACGCCCGTCAGCACGGTGCGCGTCAAAAGCGATTCCAGTTCAAAGCGCGTGCTCGCTGAGGCAGCGAGGTACCCGGTAATCGCTTTGGCAATTCCAAAGATGCCTATGTAGCCATGCGAGAGCGCGTCCTGAAGCAGGCCCAGCCCCGCACCCAGGCCCATACCAAACATCTTGTCGCGCCGCATCAGGGCAAAATAGATGAGGAGGAGCAAGGGAAAATCCATCAAGCGAGTCAGGGGCAGTTTCAAGGGCAACAGAGTTTGCAGGAGTAGCGCCGCCAGCGCCGCGACGGAGAGGATGGCGGGATGGATTTGAAAAACCGCAACCGGGCGATGGGTGGAAGCAGGCATCAGCGGATTCGACTAACAGAAAGACTGCACACGCTATACGGTAGACAGTAGGCGGGTTTGACGACCTGGTCTGTGTCTTCCCTCTAATGCGTCCCGTTCATGGCTTGTTGCTCTGCGGCTGCCGGCTTTAGAACCACCAGAACCATCTCCAGACGATTCAAGTCTACGGCAGGCTTTACGTTGATGATTTTGTAAATATTGCCGTCACCGACGTTCACTACGGTTCCGACAGGCAAGCCTCGGGGATACACCTGGTCGAGTCCGGAAGTCACCACGGGCTCACCGCGATTTACCACCTCTTCGTTCATCACGTAGTGAAGGTCGCATGAGCTGTTGCTGCCGCCCTTCAGGATGCCCTGCACGCGGCTCTGGGCAAGGGATACCCCCACCCCGCTGGACGGGTCGGTGATCAGCAGCACCTGCGCGCTGTGCGGGAAGATGGCCACGATTTTTCCCACCACACCTTCCGGGATGATGACGGCAAGGTCGTTGGTAAGCCCGGAATCCGCACCCTTATCGATGAAGATGGCGTTGGAGTTCTCGCCGGGACTGGAAGCGATGACCTCCGCCGCCACGGTCTGAAATGCCATTTGGTTCTTAAATCCCAGCAAAGTTCGCAAGCGCTCTGTTTCCCCCGCCTCCTCTCCCAGTCGCTGGACTTGGGCCTGCGCAGCCACAAGCTGGAGGTGCAGTTCCTGGTTTTCCTGCTCCGCGTGCCAGAGGTTACGATAGGTTCTGTAAGCGGTGGAGGAAACATTCATCAAGCCGCCCAGCGAGCGCTCAAAGGGATCGAATGCCTGAACCGCCCAATAGCGGATCAGCCGCACATGGTTGTTCCGAGTAATCTGAAGGGAGAGGAGCAGGATTTGCGCGGTGACGACAGCCAGGAGGGTAAAGAAGGAACGGTGCCGACGGATGATTGCGGGCATGTTGGGTCCGTCGTGGTCCACCGTCTGGGCCTGGCGGGTCATGTCCGGTGAGCTCGGGTCAAACATGTTAAAAACGTCCGTGGTCAGTGGTCCGTCGTCCGTTGCAGGTCATCAGTCGTCAGTTCTCAGCTCAGGGCTTTCGGCTCTAAGCGTCACCCTTCGACCCATATCCGAGATCCAGAAGCATTTCTGTTGCCAAGGACAAGTGACGACGGACAACTGACAAAACGTCCTTCATCATTCTATCGCAACTCGGCGCAATAAGTTAAAGTCTGTCAACATTCTGCCCGTGCCCAATACCACCGAAGCCAGGGGGTCTTCGGCGATCGAGACGGGCAAACCGGTTTCCTCACGGATTCTCTTGTCGAGATTCTTCAGCAAGCCCCCCCCACCGGTCAGTACAATGCCGCGGTCGGAAATGTCGGCGGAGAGTTCCGGCGGTGTACGCTCCAAGGCGACGCGGATGGCGTTGAGTATGGTCGAAACGCATTCGGATAAGGCATCCCGAATTTCCGAGTCGTCGATAGTAATAGTTTTGGGAATGCCTTCAAGCAGGTGCCGCCCCTTGATTTCCATGGTCAGAGGTTTTTCCAGGGGATAGGCGGACCCAACCTCAATCTTAATCTGCTCGGCGGTGCGCTCGCCGATCAGTAAGTTGTACTTGCGCTTCAAGTAAGAAGTGACGGCTTCATCCATTTCGTTTCCGGCCACGCGCACGGAGCGGCTGTAGACAATTCCGGAAAGGGAAATGACGGCAATGTCGGTCGTGCCGCCGCCAATGTCCACGATCATACTGCCGGAAGGCTCCGTGATGGGCAGACCCGCGCCAATGGCCGCCATCATCGCCTGCTCCACCAGAAAGACTTCGCTCGCCCGGGCACGCATGGCGGAATCCTGTACCGCGCGCTTTTCCACCTGGGTGATTTCCGAGGGGACGCCGATGACGATCCGCGGATGAACAAACATGGTGCGGTTGTGAGCCTTCTTGATGAAGTGGTTCAGCATCTTCTCCGTCACCTTAAAGTCGGCGATGACACCGTCTTTCAAGGGGCGAATGGCGACAATGTTGCCGGGGGTGCGGCCGAGCATCTCTTTGGCATCGCGTCCTACCGCTTCGACCTCCCCATTGACTTTATTGATCGCCACAATCGAAGGCTCGTTGACCACGATACCCTTGCCCTTGGCGTATACCAGGGTGTTGGCAGTCCCTAAGTCGATGGCAAGGTCAGATGAGAAAACACTAAATAGAGAACGTAGATTCATGCGCTTATGAGCTCCTGCACTGATGGACCGGGGTGACAGGCACAGGGCCGACTCATTCAATCACGACGGTCTTTCGAATCGTATTCGTATCGCCCTTGCGGTCTTGCGCGGTGATCGAGATCTGGTTCGAGCCGGAGTTCAGCGGGGGGGTGAAGCCCCGGAAAGTGCCGTCCGGCAAGATCGAGAAAACTTGCTCGTTGTTGATGATCACGGTCGAGCCAGGTTCGGTCTTCCCTTGCACTTCGACGACTTTGCCGTGCTGAATGATCTTGGTCACTTCCAAGTAAGCCGCGTTCCCGGCGACTTGGCGCAACAGGTTCAACCGGTTGGCCTGACTCGGTTGGCTTTCCACCCCTTTTGAATCGATGGCACTGACCATCCAATAGTAAATCCCTTCATCCAGCCCGGAGATCGGGATGGACGTCCGTCCGCTGACTTTCTTGTCCACTACGAAATTGGCGAGCATAACCGAGGGAGATATTTGCAGATGGTAGGCTGTCGCCCCCGGCACTTCCGTCCAACTAAAATCCAGAAGAGTGGACTTGGGATCGGCTACCTGCATCAACTGCATGTTCTCGGGCGTCAGCAGGGCGGGAGGCGCCATCACCTTATTTCGCACCAAGCCCGGCTGCTCGGCGGTGAAGGTAACCTGCTCGTATTGACCCAGTTGAACGCTCGTCGAGCCGCGTGTTACCTCCGCCTGGCCGGTATCCACCGTAATCTCGTGGACGTTCTTGTCCGGATCATTACGAACCGCGGCGCGGCTTTGTTCATTCAAACTCGCTACCGCATCAGCAAAGGAGACTTGCGAAGTCGACCCCGGTGTTTCAAAGTGGCCCGTCGCCAAGTCGACCGCGCCTGAGGTTACTTGCACGGCCACCTTCGTGGCGCGGGTTACGGGGTCCTCGCGGCTTTCCTCCACCGCGATGAGCGCATCGGGTTTCAAAGTATAATTGGTGCCATCGGCAAAAATGATCCGTGCCACTCCGTCGGTTCCCGTTTGGACGAAATCGCCCTTTTCCAGGCTGGTGTTGAAATCAGCCGGCATCCACTGCGACGAGGCGGCCTTCTTGACGCGAACATTGCCATCCAGATTCACGAAGTGCGCTTCCTTCCGGCTACCCACCGATTGGGGGATGGTTGGGTTGGCAGCCACCGATTCCAACACCTTCATGGCCGTGTTGACGACGTAGTGCGGCGAAATGAGGTACACAATGCCCAAAACCAGCAGAATGGCCAGAACGAGATAGATCGCGATCGTGCGGTAGGAGATGGTCGTCCATTCGAGTTCAACCGAGCGACCTCGCTCCCTGCTGGGAGGCTTTGTCTGTGGGCTCATTGCACACGCCAACCTGCAAGCTTATTCTTGTCGAAACCACCGGCAGGGTCAAGGAGATTTAACCTTTCTGGCAAGGCCGTTGGAGATTTGCGATTTGTGATTTGCGATTTGCGAAGCCGGCAAATTGATTCATTTCGCACCTGATAATGTCGATAGCCGATTTGAGAAAGTGTGTCACGTGGGCCGTATCCGGTCGGCCATCTCGCCTTTTTCGCAATTGTCCTTTATCGGTCTCATCTCACTCAACACTTGTCATTCGGTACTGCTTTCCAAAGCGTGCCAGCGGAAGATCTGTTCATCGGGCCTTCGGGTCATTCACAGGCTGTCCGTCGCTCTGGGGCATTCTAATTCCCCATAGATCGTGCACAGGACAACTGTCCACTGGCTATTGACAGCTTTTCAATGACCCGAAGGTACTATGGATGGATGAGCCAATTTCCTCTTGCGTCGGATCCTAGATCTTTCTCCTTTATTTTCATAAATACAATGGAAAGCCGCAGGCATAGTTGCTTCGCCTAGCGTAGTGGCATGGCCATCTTGGCCGTGACTCCTTCACGGGCACGATGCCCGTCCCACCCCTTGCATTCTTGGCCGGAGCGGGACGCCGCCGCAGGTGCTCCTCGCCATTCGGGAATCTGCCTCGACTGGTCATTCGGAACGAGATGCGGCCATCTGCTTTTTCAATAACTACATTTATTATCATCAACATCACGGGGTACCCACGGCAAGTTATTTATTTTCATCAACATCACGGGGTACGGGGTTTTGGCTAAATCCATCACCTTTGTTTTCAGTAACATCACGGGTTATACCTTCATTTTTGATATGCCCTTTTTCTGCCTTGTCCTGCCCTTGCGGATTGATTAACTCATCTAATTTCAATGACATAGAATATCTAAAGATTTCCGTCATAAAGAGATAACCCTTTTTATTTCTAGTACATCACGGGGTACCGGGGGGTGTTGTGGGGTCGCCCCTTGTGGCATGGCGGCCCCGGCCAGGATTCTTTCACGGGCAGGATGCCCGTGCCACTTCGCTCGTGGCCTTCCTGGCCATGACTGTCCCTCGTGGAACCCCGATAAGTTGCGAAAAGCTGCCCATGCCGCTCCCGGGCGAAACCGGACGAGTCATTTACTGAAGCAAATGGCAGTCTCGAAAGACTGCTCCCCCTTCGCATCGATAATCGCGCATTACCGGATTCTGGGCCAAGAAGCCCGACAGGTTGGTGTCGATTAGCGTGAGATTGGTGCATTTTGGTGTGAGAAGCCGAATTTGTCGCTAGACATTTTGTCGTCTTTCCTTTGTTTTCATATTCATCCCCGGAGGTTCCTTCATTCTTAACATCTCTTTGGGTGTGGCGG
>Ga0116111_1001089_pt1 | contig 20146 bp, 12 predicted proteins | sample June2015DPH_8_10_FD_89720 | JGI IMG/M metagenome (GOLD analysis project Ga0116111, IMG submission 89720) | Peatland microbial communities from SPRUCE experiment site at the Marcell Experimental Forest, Minnesota, USA - June2015DPH_8_100 | ecosystem: Environmental > Terrestrial > Soil > Wetlands... | reverse complement strand
GCCTGGAAAGATTATGCCGACTCTCCCGAACCTCTCGAACCGCCCCGCTCGCTGCCGGAGCCTTCCACCAACGCTTTGCTCACCGCCCCGAAAAGGCACGTTTCCACCACGGGCTGCTAGGGCAGTTCGAGTCTGGCCAGCCGGTTTGGTCCCTCCCGTATGGGACGGAGAGGGTGCCTGCGAATGGCTGAATACTGACCGGCCCTGTATAGGGATCGCGATTGACTTTCCCTTAGCCGGCCTAGTCCTGAGTCTCTCAGGACCACAGCCAGCGGAGATGGTTATTCCTCAGAGTGAAATTAGGAATCCGACGTTCATTTGCCTTGGCGAACTCGGCCAAGGTAAGTATACGCTCTCCCTTTTCGACGCCTCGCAGGAACGTGCAACAATAGGAACTCTTAACTTGCAAGTGAGGCCACCCCGGGCCGTACATCACCTCACTAGATTCACTTCGCCGCTCCAACTCGTTGTTACTCCGGCGAATCCAACAATGGAGCAGTTGTGGGAAGGCAGTGCAGTTGTGGAGATTCTAGGGCCCGATTGCCATGATGCGAAGGTGGAACTCCTCATGTATCGAGATCGGAACTGCTCCGCTCTAATTGCTGAACGCAAATTTGGTCCCATTAAATTACCAGTATCGGCCAACACATTTTTCAACACGTTCAAAACTGCCGTTCAAACTCAACACATGCAGAATGCATATGACGAGGCATCAGCATGTGTTCTCAATATTCGGACCAGGGAATTAGGTCAGCAGAAAGTTCGATGTGAGCGAGAGTTTGTTCCACTACGATGGGCATTACGCCATCAGAATCAATCCTACTTTCTGCGCATCGTTCAACTCGACGAGGAGCGACCGATTACGGTGTCGTATCTGTCATTTGACCACCCAGACCGGGAAGAAATACTGAACGGGCCTCAGCTTCTTGCGGGCTTCCAGGTTCCCGAAAACGGCGGCCTGTATCTCGGAAGATCTGGCGACCACCAATGCTCCGTAGTTATCCCGCCGCGGATTCATTCTCTGAACGATCTTGGCCTAGGAAGTACATCTGTTGGAACGCAGAGCGCTGAGAACCGTCTCGAGCACATATTCGCGGTCTTCGAGTTGTGGTCGAGATCACGCCTGCCAGGCGACTTGTTCGCAAAGATACGAAAAGAACAAGTGCTCAGTATGCTTAGGAATACTATTGTAGCATTGCTCTGCGGCGACAAATGGGCCGCAATTGAACGTACCCTGAACCAAGACCGCGACCTTGTCGAGACGTTCAAGGAGACGATTTCCAAGAGCCCGAGGGAGAACTATATCCTGAATCAATTGTCCACAAAATCTGACGAGTTTAAATGGTTATCCATAAATGGCGCAGCGAAGCTGTTGGTTCGCACGTTGCACCAATTCGCTGAACTCCCTGCCATCTCGCTTGCACATGACCACGGGATGAGTGGCTATCAATGGATCACGGAGTTTGCTCTCCGCTCCTTCGGCGCCACCGAAGGCGTCCGCCTGTGGGCTGCCGACGAATTTGCCATCGCTCTCACTTACCTGCGTCGGCAGCGTCTCCTGGCGAGGACGGCAAGGTTTGTCACTCTAATGCAGCCGTCTACCGACAACGTAGCTCACTGAGGCTCATAATGCAGCAAATCACTGTGGAAGCCGTGCAGTCAATTGCCGCCTCGGATCTCGGTTTCGATTCCGACCTCATCAACATGACTGCCCCCGAAGCCATTGCGGCTCTTTTGAGGAGAGCAGGAGCCTTCCTCTGCCCTTGTCCACCTTCCCAACTTATTCGGACAGTCACAGGGGCATTCGAAGGCTTCGATCTTGACCCGGAGGAGCTAGGAGACAACATTGAGGACATGTTGGATTCGCTGCTGGCCTACGGAGATTTTATTGAATCTAGGGATATTGCCTCTCAGACCTCTGCTCGACTGTTGTACGCCGCTCCACCGAGCTTCGTATATCTGTCTGAATCAACAGTGCTGCTATTCGGTATCTACCCCGACGGAAGATTTCCAATTGACGTGGAAATTGATGTCACATTAACGTTTGAAAACTATCGAGTGGCCATCCACAACGCGGACATCAAGACGCGCTCTCGCCTTTTGGATCTCGGTCTTTTGGAGGTGCAACCAGAGGCGTGGTTGAGATTACCATCGTGTGCCCCCGCAGGAAACCACGTAGCAAAGTACGACCAGAAACTTGCCCTCGCGGGCATTTCTGGGGCCATCCCGGAAATGATTTTACTTGATCCCAAACGCTCCGTCCGATTCTACCGGGGCAGGTGGATACCGCTAAAGACTCAGACCGGATTATTCGTCGCGAGGCGACCGCAGCCATTCGGGGCCGATTTATGGTGCTATGTCTCAATCCAAGGCGGGGCGCTCGAAAAGCTACTTGATTTGCCGATATATGAACACAAATGGAGAGCTTGCGATGAGGCCTTCCACTTACAGCAGGCAATAGATTCAATGAGAGGCACACCTCAGATTTTCCGAGTGCGTGACGGCGCCCGCCCAAACGAAAGGCTTCTCGATTTCTTCTCTCCTGTGCCATTGTGGGCTCGCCGGAGGTGGGATTTCGTCGGTAGGTCCGTCGTAAGCACCGGTTGTTTGTTCTCATATGCATTCGACATGACGCAACTCGACGCGGAAATCAATTTCGCTCAAGAACGAATGTGGATGGTTCGGCAGGACGGGAGCGGGAGATAACATGCCAGCGACAATCAACGAAACGATCAACGAATTACAGCGCTCTTTGCGTGAGTATATTGAGGCCACGTATCACATTGGTGATCCCGGCTTGATTGCCCAGCGGCGCAGACTGCTTGACGACCTCGGTGTCATATATCAGCGTCCTTACATCGAGAGCACCCCGCGCTACAAACCAGGGTGTAGATTTAGAGACATCGAAAATCTCGAACCCCACATTGCCGGACTTTTTGAAACACTAAGCAGCCCTAATGAGCAAGGAAGGCAACTGGTCTATGACCCGCCATATCATCATCAGACGGAGGCTATCTACCAATCTCTCGTTAAAGGAAAAAGCCTCGTGATAATGACCGGAACCGGGTCAGGAAAAACAGAGAGTTTCCTGCTGCCAATACTGGGCAAGCTTGCCAGGGAAGCGACAGCGAACCCTAGCTCTTTCCGGGATTACGCTGCGGTCAGGGCGATGATCTTGTATCCGATGAACGCACTCGTTAATGATCAGCTCGGGCGTTTGAGGTTGTTGTTCGGTGATAAACGCCTGACCCTGCGGTTCAAAACATGGGCTGGTCGCCCGGCACGCTTCGCGCGGTATACGAGCAGGACCCTTTACCCGGGAGTCCGTGACCCAAAGAAAGACCAGGAGCGTTTATCATCGATCGGTGCTTACTACGTTCGTCATATTTTGAATTCATTAGATCCAAATTCCCCACGACGTGAAGTCTCGAAAAGTCTCGTCGAAGAATTGCAGAAACGCGGGAAATGGCCTGCAAAGCCCGATTTGGTCGCATGGTTCGGAAGGCTCGGCTCACGGTGGCAGGACAAGAATGGAGAGTTCAAGCGCTGCGTAACCCTGGCTGATGATCCCGAACTCTTGACTCGGCACGAAGTGCAGCAAGCGCCTCCGGATCTGATAGTAACCAACTATTCGATGCTTGAATATATGCTGATGCGTCCTCTCGAGCGCCCGATTTTTGACGAGACTCGGCGGTGGCTACATGATCATCCCAAGGAGAACTTTCTACTTGTACTCGATGAGGCGCACCTGTACCGAGGAGCGGCAGGAGCCGAGGTCGCGCTGCTCATTCGACGGCTGCGGGTGCGGCTGGGAATTCCGCCTGAAAGAATACAGGTTATCTGCACGAGTGCAAGTTTCAGTGACTACACATACGCGCCTCAGTTCGGCGCGGAACTCACTGGAAAGACCCCGCATTCATTCGTCCCTATCACAGGGGACCTCGCCCTTCGTTCACCTGCATCTGTGGGCACTGGAGCGGATGCCGAAGCGCTGGCCTCTATAGATTTCGATCACTTCTACGCCGAATCGGAAGTGATGCGTCTGAATGCGATCCAGCCATTTCTCGACTACCGCCAAGAAGTACGTGCATTGGACCTCTCCAAGACGGTCTACAACGCACTCGTCGGCTTCCCCCCAATGAATTTAATAGTAAATCTAACAATGCAACAAGCGCAGCCCCTGGAGGGGCTGGCCGCTCTAATATTTCCTGGCGTCGATAATACGATCGCCGACCGCGCGACTACGGCGCTGATGGCCCTGGGAAGTTTGGCAAAAAAGTCTCCGGATGAGCCCGGGCTTCTTCCATGCCGAGTACATTCGTTTTACCGAGGCCTGCCCGGGCTGTGGGTGTGCATGGATCCAAATTGTTCTGCACTGCCACAAGGTCTACGGGGCGGACCAGCCGGGAAAATGTATGCTCAGCCACGTGAACGATGCGATTGCGGAACCCGAATCCTAGAGTTCTTTACTTGCCGCAACTGTGGCACAGCATACGCTCGTGCCTATACTGACGACCTTGAGGCCCCGAATTTCCTCTGGCAAGAATCAGGCATTCCGGTGCGCACTGCTGCCGGCGAAAAGTTAGAACTAGAACCGTTGGACCTTCTCCTTGAGCATCCTGGGGATGGAGAGGTCGAGCCAGCTGACTTCGATCTCGATACAGGAAGGTTGAACCCGCCGAAAGCTGGAAGATTTCGGACCGTGTATCTGCGAAACGCGCGGGGTGTTTCAGCTTCCCCGGACGACGAAGAGGGAGTCGAAACCCCCACGGGATCTCGAGGAGAGTTTCGACCGTGTGCCGTTTGCGGTCAGTCCGCTGGGTATGGCCGTTCGTCCGTGCAAGACCACCAGACGAAAGGCGATCAACCATTCCAAGCTTTAATCACGCGCCAGATTCAAATCCAACCGCCTAGCTCGGTTGTCGCGACTCGCCTTGCGCCGCTTCGCGGGCGCAAGGTATTGATTTTCTCAGATTCCCGCCAAACAGCTGCGAGGCTTGCTCCAAACATTCAGAAGTATTCGACACAGGATACGCTCCGGCCCCTCATAATCTATGGGTACAAGCTCTTGCAGGAGATACCCGCTATAGGTCCTTTGATATCTATTGAGGATCTGTATCTCGCTGTTCTGCTCAGTGCGAAGTTACTCGATGTGAGACTGAGGCCGGAGCTTCGATCGGGAGAGGACTTCAATGCGGAACTGCTTGTCGAAGAAGCAATCCGGAACAACGTTCTGCAAAACCCAACCGAACTGCTAAGGACCTGGGGAGAAGTGCGCGCCGCCAGAATTCCCGAGTCCCTTCTCTCCGGAATATCGGACACATTCTCCGACAGATACTACGGTCTTGAAGCATTGGCGCTCGCTTCCGTTACGGAGGCGAGTCGGCACCGAACAGCGATTGAGAATCTCCCGGAAATCTCTGGTGTAGCCAACACTACGGCACAAAAAGTGGCATTAGCTCGCTTGTGGTTAAAGCAGTGGCAGCGCCTTGGGTTTTGGCTTGGAAGGACGCCGCAGGCTTGGTGGAAGACTCGCGTCAAGTCCCATGCCACCGGAAACTTCACCTTATTCAAGCATATTGTGAGTGGCCGAGATGCTAGAGTTACCTTTGCTAACGAATGGCTTCCGAAGCTCTTGCAAAAGTTTACTGAAGAAGTCGGAAATCAATACCGCCTCAGGGGGGGCGAACTTTCTCTCGAAATCGGCGGTGAGTGGGCGTATTGCAACACATGCCGTACGACGCAACGTCTGTTTCCCGGACTACGCATTTGCACGAATTGCGCTAAAGGTACCGCGGAGCCAATCGATCCGAATATTGATCCCGTTTTCATCGCCAGGAAGGGCTATTATCGTTCCAGCACGGTTCTCGTGCTCAAGGACCCACCCGTACCCCCCATATCACTCATTGCAGCCGAGCACACAGCACAATTGAATAACGCACAGTCAAAGGATGTTTTCTCGAAGGCAGAAGAGCACGAGTTGCTGTTTCAAGATGTTGATCTAGGGCCAGATGACAACGACCATGAACGGCCCGCCATCGATGTGCTGTCATGCACGACAACGATGGAGGTAGGAATTGATATTGGCGCGCTGTCGGGAGTTTCGTTACGTAACATGCCGCCAGCTAGAGCAAATTATCAGCAACGCGCGGGTCGAGCTGGTCGGCGCGGAAACGCGATCGCAACTGTAACAGCCTTTGGGAGCGCCGACTCACACGATGAGCATTACTTCACCAATCCGGACCTAATGATCCGTGGACCGGTGGAAGATCCACATTTGACGCTGGATAATGTTGAGATCATTCGCAGGCACGTCACGGCGTTCTTATTTCAAAAGTACCACGAATTCAAACTCCCTGATATCTCTCCGGAAGACCAGCCGCATTTATTTGCCGTCCTCGGCACGGTCAGTGATTTCAAATCATCCGGCTCTATTCTGAGTCGGACCGATTTCGTTGAATGGCTCCAGAATAACGAGGGTTCTCTTCGCCAGGCTGTTTCAGCCTGGATTCCAACTGAATTGAACGATGCTGACCGCACGAGATTACTCGCAGGCCTGATAACCGACACCGTGACCGAAGTGGATAAAGCTATCGAATTTGATTCGGCCGCATCATCGGCCACGGCTGTAAAGCAGAATGATGAGGACGATTCTTTAGTTTCGGAAGTCCCCTCAGAAGAGGGAGAAGAAGTTCCATGCGCCGATGTGGTCAATGAGAACTTACTCGATCGGTTGCTTTACAAAGGCGTTCTGCCGCGCTACGCCTTTCCCACCGATGTGGCCACCTTCTACGTTTTCGACAGAGATAGATCGACGCGTTTCCGGCCCGAGTTTCAGTTCACTCCTTCCCAGGGCCTATCGGTCGCGCTCACACAATACGCACCGGGAAAGGAGGTGTGGATCGCCAGCAAGAGGTTTACGTCAGGCGCGGTGTATTCACCAGTTGGCCGTGAGCGTGCTTCAGCTTGGCAAAACAGAAGGCTCTACTATGAGTGCAATATTTGCCAATATGCTCGGACGATTGCGATTACTGCAGGAGAAAGGGGCGAGTCGAGAGATTGTCCTGCATGTGGCGGCATCGGAACATTTGGAAAGGCAAAATACTGGCTACGGCCACCCGGTTTTGCCCATCCCGTGTTCCTAGATGAAGGCGTTTCTCCAGATGATCAGCCGGCGAAGAGTTACGCAACTCGAGCCCGGCTGGTCGCCCCAACCCCTGCTGATGAGTCCAAATGGGCGTTAGTTAATGAATGGATTCGCGTCCACCACCTAAAGGAGCATTTGCTTGTCACGAACCGCGGACCCAAAGATGAGGGGTATTCGTACTGCACTCTGTGTGGTCGCATTGAGCCTGCTATTACTTTGACCCCGGGCCTTGGAAGTGCACACCAGAAGCCATTTCCAGATGACCGAGAACCAATGTGCGAAGGCGGACGAACAGCGAAGGGCATCGTGCTTGGAACAGACTTCATCACAGATGTTCTACTGATTTCCCTCCGGGTGCAATCCCCAGTATCACTTGCCCCTTCGCTTTTAGCTACGAACATTGCCTTGAGGACGTTAAGTGAAGCGATCTCAAAGGCAGCATGTAGCACGCTGCGAATCGAACCATCCGAAGTTCAGGCGGAATATCGGCCTGCGCTCACGCCCTTGGGGCGGTGCGGCGAAGAGGTTGAGATTTACCTCTATGACACCCTCCCCGGGGGGGCCGGTTTTGTAAAGCAAATAGGCGCAAGCGGACTTCCGGTGTTCGAGCAAGCATTGGACATCCTAGAGCGCTGCGACTGCGACCGGTCCTGCTATCGTTGCCTGCGTAGCTACAAGAACAAGTTTGAACACGAATTGCTCGACCGCCTATTGGGCGCAGCATTATTGCGTTATCTGCTCACCGGCGAACGCCCGAAGTGGACAGAGGCAAGACTCAGAGCTTCGACGGATGTTCTCTTCAAGGACTTAGAAAGGCAGGCTGATGAAGGCGTCGTATTCACGCGCAATGCCCAACTCGATGTGCCAGGATTGGGACATGTCATTGCCCCGATCCTTCTGTCGAGAAAGGGTGCGGGGCAGTTGGTAATTGGCTTGAGTGCACCGCTGGCCCCGGATGACCCTGCCGACCCCGTATTGTATGACGTGAAAGAATACTCCTCTGTCCCAACTCGGTTGGTCGACGAAATCGTTGTCGGTAGAAATTTACCGCGGGCCGCCAGCGAGATACTCTCGCAGGCAGGTTAAAGCCATGGCAACAAACGGACGACCATTATTGCCGGCCGCTCCTCCACTCCATTGGGCCTCGTTGCCCGGCTGGAACAGCTTCTGGTGGCTTATTGAAGTCGAGAGTTGCCCTCGTCGTGCTGCTTTACGCCACGCAGACTATCCTGGCATCTGGGAGAAACCAGGGTATCCTCCTAAGCCCCAAATGAATGCGATTGTGGGGCAAGTTGTTCACGGATTAGTGGGGCAGATCGCACGGACTCTTCGTTTGCGTGGCTTGGGCTCCTCGCAAGATTCCCGAGCAGTATCGATTCTAAAGGAGTTGGGAGGATACTCAAAGATTATCGCTTGTAAGATTGATGATGTTCTCAAGGAGATCACCGGCAACCCCCGCGTCCGAGGGACTGACCGCCTCCGCGCCGAACTACTGCGGCGAGTTCCACAGATGCGCGAGCGATTACAAATATTACTGGCACGGGTCGAGTGGCCCAGCATTGCCGATGTACAACCGAAGGAAAGGTATAATGTCAAAAAGGCGCTCGGCTTTGGTTCTCACTTTGAAGTGCCCGTGAAATCCCCAGTTCTTCTCTGGAAGGGAATAGCGGATCTAATTGAGCTGACTCACAATAAGATTTTGATTGTCGACTTAAAAACGGGGGAACCCTCACCACTTCATGCTGACCAACTCCTGATATATGCTCTGCTATGGGCCCGCGACAATGACGTAAATCCCCGTGGTTTCCTCGCGACTGAGCTAACTTTGTCGTACCCGCATGGCAGCGTGCCTGTCCCCGCCCCGGGCGAAGAACAACTTCGAGAAATCCAGTCAAGCCTAATTAAAAGGACAGAGTTAGCTAGAGCAGCTTTGCAGGCCTCGACGCCAACTGCCCACGTCGGGACAGAAACCTGTTTGCATTGTGATGTGAGGCACCTGTGTGCTGATTATTGGACCCCAAGCGGTCGTAGAGTATTTGCGGCTGCTTGCGACAGCGATTTCGATGATATCGAGCTACGAGTGCAGGAGCGCGTGGGTGAATACACTTGGGCATGTAAGTGCTCTGTTGCCACACACGTACCCATCGGTTCGAAAATCCTTTTGCGCATGGAAAATGAATCCTCAACCTTCGTGGGTGTCTTCGAGGCCGGAGCAGCCCTCAGGGTTGTGGGCGCATTGGTTTCGCGCAACGAAGAAGAAGCCACGACGATCGCTTCACTTGTCGGGAGCTCTGAGATTTTCGTACCCGTCCGGTGGACCCAGGAGACATATTGCGATGGCTCCGATAATTGGGAACGATGCTTAGCAGCCCGTGGTGGAAGTCTGGTCTTGAAAGGGTGCGACTTCAGAGGTTGCGGAAAGACTCGTTTCTCAATGTGATTTGCAATAGTCAGCCACAGCCGATCCCGGCCCACGATCGATTGGAACTGGGTGCGTGCCCCACCCTAGCATTGCTAGGGTGGGGAGGGGGTATCGGATCACGGCCGGAAGTCAGTCCCCGCCCAGTAATCGGGAACATCCACGTACGAAAAGTGGTTAGGATCGGACTTGACCAGCGCTTCCGCGGTCTTGTTCCAGACCGTGCCGTGGCCGACGGTGCCATAGCCGTCGTTGACCTCAATCACCGACTGGTCGAGCAGATAGTTGCTGACGCCCTGAGTGTTCCGGGCATGGTCGACCTGAGTGGCGTTCCAGTCGGCGTGCTGCTGCTCATTGACAGCCTCGACGGCGTTCATCCGGGCGGTGGCGTTGGCCCCAATCTGCTGAATGTTGCCTACGATGCGCGCAGTGTTGGCTTGGACTGCCGCCCGTTGAGCGGCATCCACCTGCTTCAGGTGTGCGATGTGGGGAGCAGCCTCTGCACTCGCCCGCTGCTCGACGAGCGCTTCGTCAACCTGAAAACTGCCAACGATCGCTTCCCCGAGGGCGTAAACCTGGCTCGGGGAACCATCGGAGGAAGCGACGAAAGAGTCCAGGAAGTGGTAACTGCCGTATTGGTCAGGCGCGAACGAACACAGCACCCTGTACAACGTCTGCCTGCCTTCCGCAGTGGAGTACTCTCCCAAAGCCCGTACGCAACGCTCGCCCTGAAAATACGCGCCCTGAGGCGGGAAGACCATCTCGGCGTGGTCGATCTTCACTTCGACTGGACCGAGGCCCTTCGATCGGCGAATCAAATTGACGAGCTCCGGAAGCGCCTTCACCAGGTCGACGTTGGACGGATAGATAATCTGGCCCGGAAGGGGCCTTCCGTGGCCATACTGCATTATGTTGCGGTAGCCTGACCCGTTCGGGTCCTGCGCCATGACATCATTGTCCAGGACAGCGAGTTCGTTATGTGGGCCGTGGATGATTGCGCCGCCGCCGTAGCTCTGTGGATCCACCGTCCAACCGGCGGGAATGGCGACGCTTGCCGTGCTGTCTTGCAGGACGACCCTGTGCAGTGCGAGCGGCGCACCCGATGCGGGGGTTGATGTGCTTCGACCGGTCGACGCGGTAGAAGGCGACGCGCCGCCCGGATGCCACACGCTGGCCAATTGCTGCAGCATGGGGTTGACTTTGGCGCCGAATTCCGACGCTTTGGCATAGACCATTGCCGCTTCCGCTTGGTTAGACCCCGCCTTCGCGCCAATCACCAATCCCGCTAACGGCAAGTCTCGTTCCGGGTGATCTGTCACCGTGAAGAAGACCCCCACGGAGTTGATTCCACGGAACTGGAAGACCCGTCCGATTTGCGGCTTTTCGCCGCAACTGCTTTGCACCATGGTCAGAAGCTTGCTCATGGCCATGGGCTGCGAGGACGCTCCAACCGGGCCATATACGATCTTGCCGCCCTGAGGCTTGCCGCCCTGCTCGAAACGGATAACGGTCAACTGGTTTGCCGATGGGGTCTGCGCTTTGCAGGCGCCAAGGGCAAGAAGGGAGAACGAAAGGAACACGGAGAATTGCCGCAATTTACGCATGAAGATCTAACCTCCGCTGAGATTGTTGTTCACAGAAGATTGCGCAAACTCAGCTCAAAATGCATCAAAACACTCTACGCTCAATCGAAGTGAGATTCAAGCCACGCGGGTTGCGAGTGAAGGGTTCGTGATTTGCCATCCGATTACCTTGCTGATCCACAACTCGCTGAACTCCGGGCATACCAGGAGTTTCTGAAGCGGCTGGCGCAAGAATCGGGGATCCCCACGCCCACGCGCGCGCAGTTGGCGCGGCTGGATCGGAAGCGAGCCCACAAGGGATCGAATGAAGAATGGGAGCACCCGCACGATCCCGACGCCCGCCTTGCCAAGATGAAAGACGGGCGAACGCATTTGGCTCACAAGGTCGAGCAGGCGGTGGATTTCAGCAGCGGAGCGGTGGTGGCGGTCACGGTGCAACCGGCTGACGCGGGGACACGGCCACGGTGGGCGAGACGGTGTGCGAAGCGGGAGAACAGATCGCGACCGTGGCGGGGACGGAGCAAGGCGCGGGAGTGAATCCGGAAGGGCCGAAAGAAGTGACGCTGGACAAGGGTTACCACAGCAATGAAGTACGGGCGGAGTTGGCGGACTGGAAGGTGCGTACTTACTGCTCGGAACCGGATCGGGGGCGGCGGCACTGGGAGGGGAAGCAGGCGGAGCAAGCGGCGGTGTACGCCAACCGGCGCCGGATTCGGGGCGAACGGGGGAAGAGGTTGTTATGGCAGCGGGGCGAACTCCTGGAACGGAGCTTCGCGCACATGTACGAAACCGGCGGTTTACGGCGCGTCCATCTGCGGCGCCATCCGAATATTCTCAAACGCCTGCTGGTGCACGCGGCGGCTTTCAACTTGGGACTGGTGATGCGCCAGCTTTTGGGTCGCGGCACCCTGCGGGGCCTGCAGGGCTATGACGCGGGGCTTTTTTTGACCCTTTTGCGGCTGCTGGGCGAGGTCTGGACACGAAAACTGACCTTAGCAAGGTATCTCCGGTGCCTGGTGCAATGCCGTTCGCATTCCCAGCCCCTAAACAATGCTCTTCTGGCCACCACCAAAACAACCAGTTCCACCACGGGCTGCTAGGGGGTGAAGAGGCCGCCGGCTTCAATTTCGGAGAGGCATTCTTCTAGTGAGAGGAGTTGCGCAACTTCCCACCACTGTCCAGTGTGACGGAAATAGGCCAGGTTGAACCGTTCGTCGCCAGCGTACTGAAGTCGGGCGAACTTCGACTCGAAGAAGGGTGAAAGGGCGTGGGGTCCGGGCGAACAATATCGGGAGCAGAAGTAAAAGAACGGACCTCGCCAGCGGGCATAAAGGTCCACCAAGTAGTTGAGCTCCGTTTTCTTCGGAGGCGGTTGGAGGTAGCGAGGTTTCAAGGTGGAATCGATCAGTTCCTGCGCGCGGCGCTCGACTTCGTGTTGGAGGTCGGCAGGCACGGGCTGTTTAGATCGTCGAAATGCCCCTGCCGGATCATAGACCCAAGTCCAGCCCGAGGGTCGTCGGGAACGGGCCACGGAGGTTATCCCCCTTCCTTTCCGTCCACCGCAGAGTGGGCAGCTTGCCATGGGTCCGGGAGTAGTTCGGCCAGTCGGCTCTGCGGATGCGAACTGATGCGTTCGAAGATATCGCGCAGGTAGGCGAAGGGGTCGACGCTGAGCCTTTTGCAGGAGGCGATCAGGCTGCTCAGTACGGCCGCCGTGCGACCGCCGTTGTCGCTGCCATAAAACATCCAGTTCTTACGACCTACCGCGACCCCGCGCAGACTGCGCTCGGCCCCGTTGTTGTCGATCTCCAGATCGCCGTCCTCGCAGTAGCGGGTCAGCGCCTTCCAATTCGACAAGGTGTAGGCGATGGCCTCGCCCTCGGGACTCTTGGGCAGCACCTGCGGCTGCTCGCGCACGCGATAGGCGTGGATGTCGTCCAGAATCGGTTGCGATTTCTTCTGGCGCAGCACGCGGCGGGCTTCCCTGTCGAGCTTCCGCCCGCGGGCCTCGCGCTCCACGTCGTAGAGCAAACGGATATAGGCGAGCATCATCGTCGAACGCATCAGGTCCGAAGACTGCGCTTCAAAAAAGCGCCGCCTTGAATGCGCCCAACATGCGACCTCGATGATTCCGCGTTCCGGTTCCTTGTAGAAATGATCGTACCCGGAGTAGGCGTCGGCCTGGAGGTATCCCCGGAACTCTTCCAGGAACCCTTCCGGCCCATCACGGCTGCGCGTGGGCGTGTAGTCATAAACCGTGTAGGGATGTTCGTCATCTCCCACATAGGTCCAGATCCGCCCCGTGCGCGTGCGCGGCAAGTCCGGGTCCAGCACCGGAACCGGCGTATCGTCGGTTTGCACCGCTTTCGAACCCAACACCCGCTGCTTCATCAGTTCGTAGAGGGGACTCACCAGTTCGGCGCAGGCGCGCATCCAGTCGCACATCGTCTGGCGCGGCAACTCCACCCCCTGCCGCCGGAAGATCTCTTCCTGTCGATGCAGGGGCAAATGGTCCGCATATTTGCTCACGGCCACCTGTGCCAACAGCCCCGGTCCCGCCAAGCCTTTCTCGATGGGTGGCGTAGGTTTCTCGGCGGTGACCACCGTGCAGCCCTTCGCACAAGCGTATTTCTGACACGCCTCCTGGATCACCACGAGCGAAGCAGGCACGTATTCCAGCCGCTCACTTACGTCTTCCCCAATGCGTTTCAAATCGCCCTGGCACTCGGGACACTGCCGTTGGCCTTCCGCCAGATCATAGACCACCCGTTGCCGCTGGAAAGATTTTGGCAGGGCGCCCCGGCCGTGTCCCTTCGGCTTGCCCGTCCCCGCGGGAGCTTTCTCCGTGCCCGCCGAGGCTGCGGGCTCGGCGGGGGCCTCTCGACCGGCACTGACCAAGGCCACGGCAAACAGAAAAAGCTGGCTCTCGTTCACCCGTTCCCGCCGCGGCCCATAGCGCGCCCGCAGCAACTGTTCGAGCCAGTGCTGCAGTTGCCGCAGCCGCCGCTCCCGGGCCTCCGCCTCTTGCACCAGACTCGTCACCATCTGCCGCAGCAGGGCGGGGTCTTCCGGCAAGCGCTGGGGATCAATGTCCACGCGCGTGTTTCTCCTCCGCTCGTTCGGCCCGCTCCAGTTCCACTCCCAGGCTCACCCACTCGTTCATCAGCTCCCGCAGGCGCTTGTAGTTGGCCACCTTCTGGCGCATGGGCTCGACCTGTTCGGGCCGCAGGAAACGCGTGCTGCTCTTGCCGCGCCAGGTGAAGCTCAACTGGTAGTACGGTCCGTGCTTCTGCGGCTTCTTGGGGTCCTTGCAGTGGCAGCCGGGCTGACCACACACGTTGTACTGCTCGCTGATGCTGCCGGGGTGGACGGGACCCAGCGCGAGCAGTTGCTGTTGCAGGTGGGCGAGGCGCCGCTGAACCTGAGCGAGATTCATCATGCCGATAGCTATATAGAAGCTATCGGCATTTGTCAAGAGGAAATTGCCCTTTTCCACAGAAATCTTCAAGAGGCGTACGTCTCAGCCCCTTCCTTTTCGCCTTCTTCCTCCCTCACCGCCGGCAGGCTATAACGCTTCCGCCGTTTTCCCTGGCTCAAATCGATTCCCTCCAGCAGCACCGCCAACTCCCAGGCCGCGATCTCCCTCCGCCCGGTCTCCGCGAAGGGAAATTCGAACGTCCCAGCCTCTAAGCGTTTGTACCAAATCGCCCAGCCGTCGCGATCCCAATATAAGATCTTCACCCGGTCCGTCCGTCGGTTCGAGAACACCAGCAGATGACCGGCATAGGGGTTGCACCCGATCACATGCTCGGCCATCATCGACAGCCCGTCGAACGAACGGCGCATGTCGCACGGCACCGTGCACAGATACACCTTGATCGCCGCCGGAAAGCTCAGCATCGCGGCTCCAAAGCGGCCAGAACCGAACGCAAGGTCTCCTCGTCTACACCCTGGCGGATGCGCACCTTCCGCCCGTCGCCCAGCACCAACTCGATACCCACGTCGCTCGCCCCCGCTTCATCGCTCACTAGGGCGAAGCTCGCCGGGGTCCCGTTGACACCAGGCCGCTGCACGCTTCCTTCTTCTCGACCGACCTTGAGCCGGCGTTGCCACCAATAGAACTGGCTCTCCCGGATTTGGTGCCGACGACAGAACTCCCGGATGGATATCCCGCTCCGCGCCGCCTCACCCAGCCTCGCTTGCCAATATCGCGCCTTCTTCGCATCACCCTTGCCGATGCTGCTCATCCCACACCTCCACCTTTCGGTCCCGCATGCGCACCCGGCGCATGTCTCCACAATCAACTGTGCGGGAATTATCGGGCGGGAACTTCAACCGCGAAAGATGGGTTCACCGGACGGATACAGATTTTCAGAGTTCCACTGGAACACCCTTTGAGTTGAGTCTCATAATCACAAATACCGGAGGTGCTGCCTGCAACAACTCTCCCTCCTGGACGCCGTCCGAGCGACCACCTCGGCATCCCCGACAAACCCAGATTCTCGCCGCACCTCTGTTCCTTCCTTTCCTCACAGCCTCGGCTTAGGCTAATTCTTTACGCCCACCGCCCTACCTGGGACGTGAGGCGGGCGGGAACCGTATTTCCCAAGGCTTTGTGCACACAATCCGCTGATCTACACCAACCTTCTTTGGCCAGGCCGTAAGCGTGCGGGCTGGGCCGTATCCGATGTACGCTATGGCGGAGCGGTGAGGAACAGCGCAATTCCCAACACGATCTCCACAGCAGAGTCGTACCCGCGTCGAATCTCCTCGAATAGTTGTGAGCGATACCGACCTCGGGACTGGCAGGTCGCATCCGAAGAACTGGCTAATCGTGGGGCCACGAGTACACTTCTGGTGGGGTGCCGCACGCAATTCGCACACACGTGTGTGGGGAGATCAGGATTTACCGGGATTTTAAAGTGGTGCTACTGATGGGGAAGTCAGTAGATTTCGCGACTTGCCGCCCAGAAACCTCACCTATTAGCCCGTAACCTTCTGATTCTGCAATGATACGAGAAGCCGAATCCCTCGCCCCACAATCACCTGATTGTGGGCAAGCCTGGAATCACCTACTTTAGATCGTCGCCACCCGCTTGGACACTTCATTGTCAAGACTGCTGACGGGCCTGTGGCACTTTAGGCGTCACCATCGGCAACAGGCAAGCGAACGGGCAAACGAAGAGGCGCGCAAGCCGCCGAAGTCGGCCGGTAGACCGCTAAGGCTTGTCGGCTAGTGGCTGACTTCCGTTTCGGCGTGTGCCGAATTATCGGTGGCGAGGGAAAGCTCTTCAAGGGACCACGAGGCGGCCGTGGCCTTTTCGTAGGCGGCATTGAGCATGGGTCGCAGACTCAAAATGGCCGCAACGCGCAGAACAATGCTGCGGAGGGTGTCAAGCTCGGCAAGTGAGAGGGCCGTGTTCTCTCGCCGGTTGGCCTGCCTGTAGCCGAGCCATTTCTTGAGAACCGGGTAGCCGCCGAACTCGTAGCGCCAGATCTCGCGCGGAACATGTCTGAGAAAGACGATTTCGTTGAGATAGAGATCACCCGTTGAATCGCCCCATTCGGGGCGGAGCGGTTCGGACTCGGCGGGCGGTCTTTCGTCCCAGCGCCCGGTCGCAGCGCCGTAATAGCTGTACTCGACCAGCAGTTCCGACTGCTTGACGCTGCCGCCGCCGACGCGGCCCACGACGGCAAACCTTTTCGCGTCCTTGCCGACAAGTGCCTTGATGGCGGCAGTGGCGTCGGCGAGCGGGTCGAGCAGGGTCGCAAGCCGGTCGCCGAGGGTCACCACATTCTCGAATTCGGTTTTGTCCTTCGCGATCGGAGTGTGCGGCCAGCCCTGGAGGAGCGAATCCTTGTGATCGGTCTCGTACTGCGGCGAATTCGCGATGGCGGCGCAGTAACGAAACAGAGCGCGGCACAGCTTCTTCGCGTGTTGACCTCTCAGATCACCTTTCAGACTCCAGCCTGAACGTAAAGCGGTCCACACGCCTTCCGCAAGATTGGCAGTTGGTACAAGCTCCTCGGTCTCGGGCTTAAAGAGTCCTCCGACGCCTTCATCCGGCATCACTTCGGCCGGGAAGCCGACGGAGCCCCAATCATGCAGATGCAGATCGAAGAGGCTGCGCAGAACAAGCGGCCGGCTTTCTGAAACGCGCCGCGGTTGGGGCGCACCGACGAAAAATTCATTCCCGTCGAGATGCTCACCAAGTTCCGGGCGTGCTTCATTGAGCAGCTTGGCTTCAGGCTCGTAATAAATCCACCGCGCATCAAACGGGAACAGCACATATGGAACGACATTCTTCTTCTCGAAGCCGCCTGCTTTGCGAAGGCGGTCGCGGACCTTCCTGGGCTCGTAGCGCGCGCGTTCCTTGCACAGGACCGCGTAGCGCTTCTGCAGTTCGCCGAACGTCAGATCGGAGAAATAGTCGCGCATCCGGGTCTCGAGTGCGGTACGGTCCGTGGCGATGACGCTGCCGTCAAGGCCGCGGTTCGGATTGACGCCTTGAAACCATTTCGGGAAAAGGTCTGCGAACGAGGGCCATTCTTCGAAACCGCTCTGTGCCGACGGCGCGAACTTCCAGCCGTTGCTTTTCGAGGGGACGAACTGAGCATACGGACGCGGCCCTTCAGGCTGGTTCGCTGCCGCCTTGCTTTCAGCGGCGGACCAGGACTCTATGCCAAGGGACGCGAGCAGCGCCACACGCTTCTTCTCCGCCCGTCCCCAAAAATCGCGCAGGAAAAGCTTGGCTGGAAAGCTGCGTGGGCCGTTGCGTTTCAGCAAGGTCGAGACGCACGTTCCGACCTTGATGCCAGGCCCGATCTCCTCGGTGTTGAAAATGGTCTGGCAGGAGTCGCCCCAGGGTGTGCGTTCGCTCGCGATCCGGTTGCCGTGGAGATTGTCGATCCAAATCGAATCGAAGTTTCCGAGAAGCGATTCCCGCATGATTGGATGCGACCGGCCGACGAGATAGGAGCTGTTCGAGATGAAGCTTACGATCCCGAATTCCGCCTTCTCGCCGATGCGGATTTCTGCCAGGCGAAAGAAGCGGATATAGAGATCGTCGAGCAGGTGCTTACGAACCCCCCATTTCGAAAAAAGCAGGGTCTGGCCGACCTGCTTGCCTTTGTTGCTTCGCGTGATGCCCTTGTAGTAGTCGACGAGATCCCCCTCCTCCTCCAGCGGGACGCCTGCAAAACGGTTATAGGGCGGGTTGCCGAGAACCACGATGATCTTCGCGTCGCTCTTAACACCGCGCGCCGCGTCATGTTCGTCCTGAAGTTCGGGGAAATTCAGCTTCAGTTGATCTGGGCCATGCCAGCCAGTGAGCGCATTGGTCAGGAACACGGCGGGGCGGTGTTTTTCGTCGGGCGAGGCGCCCAGCCCTGACAGGAGTAGATAGAGCTGCAGTTGCGCCACTACGAACGGGGCCGTGAGGATTTCAAAGCCGATGAAGCGACGGCACGCCGCATCGAGCAGTCGCGCCGGGATCGTCGCGCCTGCGCCGTCCTTCTCGAGTTGCTCCGCCGTGTAGCGCAACGCTTCCAGGAGATAGGCGCCCGTTCCGCAAGCTGGATCGAGAACAATCACCCTTTCGTCTGCAAAACCGCGGCTGCATCCGAGTTCCTCGCGCAGGAGTCGGTCGATCCTGCCGACCTGATAGCGGACGATGGATATCGGCGTGTACCATACGCCCAGTTCCTTACGGAGATCGGGATCGAATGCTTCGAGGAAAGGTTCGTAAAAGTGCATGATCGCCGTCGTGGTGGTCTGTTCCTCGTGCGTCAGTGAGGGGAGGCGGAAGCGTTTGAAAAACAGCTCGCCGTCAACGCGCGCAAGCGTCTCCGTCGCAATGTCGAGGTGCTTCGCAAGGCGAAGCTCCTTGATGCGCGAGGGATGTCTGAATTCGTAAAACAGGCTCGCCAAGAACGGGATTTTCAGATAGTCGGCGAGGTCCTCCCATTTGAACGGTTTCGTCCGCGTGCCTTGCCACCAGAGCGCCCAGCCGGCGAACAGTCCGTAGAGTGCTGTCTGAATAAGCGAGGAGCGGAAGAATTCCTCGCCTTCGGGGCCGACGAACGTCACACCTAGGGCCTTGCCAAAGTCATCGAGCAGCCCTTGCACCGCGTATGTGAATTTTTCGGGCAGGTCCGCTTTCGCACGCCGCGCCTGGCGCGCCATGATCCGGGCCAGCGACTGCGGCTCGGCGATGGGTGCGTAACGGGTGGCGGCTGTTTCGATTGTTTCTACGAAGGCGTCCAGCGAAGCCGGTTCAATCGGCTTGCCCTGCTTCAGGACCGCGACCGAAGGCCAGAGTTCAACAACCTGCTCGACGCGCCGACTTTCAGGCGGGACGGGACCGGCCTCCTTCCATGCTGGGTTGACGGTCACGAGGCCGAACGAGCGCACATTCGAGATCAGGACGGCGCGCGTTGCCGCCAGATAGCGTCCGATCTGGTCCTTGTTTTCTGTTGATAGCGCAAGCTTCTGAAGTTCGGCATCCGGCAGCTTGACTTCGCCGCAGATGACAAGAAACTCCCCCGCGCCGTCGTAAAGCGCTACGTCCGGAAGGTTGATACCGCCGCCGGCTTTCTGTTCGCTGGTATTGATTCGCACATCGAACGGTAGGTCCTCGGCGGAAAGAGCGGCAGCGATCAACGACTTCACCGCCGGATAGTAGGTGGCCTCCGTGGTCGAGCCAGCTGCGACGAGAGCGCCGACGTCGTGCGCGTACAACCTCGCCGCTTCAGCGAGCTTTGAGATGATCGCTGCGTCTGCCATTCAGTCTGTTCCTGGTTCGCTGCTACCTAGCTGAATTCTTCGGCGCCCTGAAATTATACTCCCTTCCTCGCGGAAACCATAGCGCAGGCTTTCGCCTACCTGCGATTCAGACAGTGGGGGAGGGCGCGAGGCTGGCGGGAGGCAGGAGCGGCGAGACGAGGGGAATTGGGCGCAGGAATGGGGGCGTGTTGAGACGGGTGGCGGCTGTGTCG
>Ga0116111_1001079_pt1 | contig 20266 bp, 18 predicted proteins | sample June2015DPH_8_10_FD_89720 | JGI IMG/M metagenome (GOLD analysis project Ga0116111, IMG submission 89720) | Peatland microbial communities from SPRUCE experiment site at the Marcell Experimental Forest, Minnesota, USA - June2015DPH_8_100 | ecosystem: Environmental > Terrestrial > Soil > Wetlands... | reverse complement strand
GAAGGCCAAAACGACCACCACGATCGCAGGAATCATCGTTACCAGCCGCCGTAGCCAGATAGGGATACTAAAGCCGACGAAGCCTTGCATAATCACTTGGCCGGCGAGCGTTCCGACCGTCGCACTAGAGAGCCCCGCGGCTAAGAGTGAAACGGCAAAGACCAAGCTGGCCGCTGCGCCAAGGAGGGGTGTGAGGGTAAGGTACGCAGTCGTAAGGTCGGCGACATTGCTGTATCCGTGCGCGTGGAAGGTTGCAGCAGCCATGTAGAGCATCGCCATGTTGACAAGTCCGGCGAGGCCCATCGCGATCACGACGTCCGGGATACTCCAGCGAAAGATGCGCCGCGCTTCTGTTTGGCTGCGCGGAACGATGCGGCCTTGGGTGAGCGAGGAGTGCAGGTAGATGACGTGCGGCATGACCGTTGCGCCGATAATCCCTACGGCGAGGAACAAACTCTGCGTGCCGCCTATCCACGGCACGACTGTGTGGAATGCGACTTGTCCCCAGTCGGGACGCGAGAACACCGTTTCAATCACATAGCACCCCGCAATGACGGCGACCAGTGCGGTAATGACCGCTTCAAGTAGACGGAAGCCATAGCGCTCGAGCACCAGAATGAGATAGGTCGTCACGCCGGTGATGAGGGCGGCATATAACAAGGGGATTCCGAACAAGAGGTTCAGAGCAATGCTGGCCCCTAAAAACTCGGCGAGGTCGGTCGCCATCGCTCCGATCTCCGCGGTGATCCACATCCCGTACGTAACCCGTGTGCTGAAATGGAGACGGCACAGTTCGGCCAGGTTATTGCCCGTCGCCAGACCAAGCTTGGCCGACAAGGTCTGTAACAGCATCGCCATCAGGCTGGCCAGCGCAACGACCCAGAGCAGATTGTACCCAAACGCGCTCCCGCTCGCGATGTTAGTCGCGTAGTTGCCGGGATCTATGTAGGCCACGCTCGCTATGAATGCCGGACCCAAAAACGGCAGCAGTGCCAGCGGCCCTTTCCTGCGGCCCTCGAGCACCGCGCGGGCGGCGGCACGGGTGCCCGCCTCGTCAGGAGGGCGTGTGTATGTTACGGCTTCAGGTGTCGGTGAAGAGAGGGGCTGCGGTGGATCGGGTCTCATCGGTGTAGAAACGGCGAGCGCGTGCAGGCGGTCACGCCTTCTATCAGGTATCGAGAAGGTGAGCAGCGTTGTACCAAACCATCCGGTACGTCCCGCAATTCTGAACGCGCTGACGTCGTGTCACTGCGTTGCCGCGGCGGCAAACGCTCTAATGCGCGGATTGCAACTCTCGTGCGCTCTTTGTGTCACTCAACGTGTCGGAACTTCTGCGTGTAAGGCCCCTCTCCCGGTCTCCTTCTTCTGAAGTGCCCAGACGCCCTTCCCTCAAGCAGCTCCTGGAACCACGCCTCGTGCTCTATCTCTTCGTGGAGTATCGCTAGCGACAGCGCATACGTTCGATGATCCTTGCCAAGCGTCATGTTGCAGATATCTGTGTAGATCGCGACAGCGCACCGCTCAGCGTCGAGCAGCACCGTGAGAACGGCCCGGACGTCGCTCGGGTCCTGCGGCAGATACGCCGCCGAACACGCCGCATCGTCGTGGAGCTCCCGCAGATCGGCGTACAGTTCGCCGCCGAGCTCATAAATCCGTGGGACGATTGTCTCGAAGTGAAGGCGATCCTCGAGCCGTGCATCTTCGGCGATCTCCTTTACCTGCTCTCCCTCGAGCCCGCTGCAGTGCATCCGCAAGAGCGTATAGTAGTAGTACGTCGTAAACTCCGCGGCAGCGGCCTTTTTCAGTTTATCGATCAGCTGATTGACATCGATCCCTGCCTTCTCAACGAATTCCACGCCGACATTCTTGGAGTATCGTTCACTCATTAATCTCACTCCCCTCATTTGATTCACGCATCGAAAGGCCGGCGGGCCTCTCTTGCGCGTATATCTCATTGCAAGAGCGCTGTCGTGCTAAAGCGACACGATAGCATTTCTTGCGTGCTCGATTGGGATACTTTCGGATGCGAATAAAAGCATTCCTCTAGTTTAAGCCACTTTTTTGGGCGATTTATCCCTCTGTTTGTACGAAAACTCGCGAGGCTACGTTTATAAGGTATCAGACCTCAAGAGAGGTAACTCGCGACCTGCGGCCTTGTGAATACGGGGGTTTTTACGCCTGTAGTGTCATTTTTACGTTGCTCGGAAGCGTTTCTTGACGTGCCTTTGGGCGACACTACTACAAGAAACGCGAGCATTCCGTCGTAGACCGTTTGGTAGATCTGCGTTGGAAGACCCACTAATGATGCGAACGTATGGGGCAATCAAATCGTTGGATAGCTGTAACCTGCTTTTGCGTGGAGCGAGATTTTGCTGCTGTGAATCTCCAGCAGCCTGTGTTTTGGCAGCGCACCATAAGTATATAGGGAGTGTTCAGCGGCTAGCATAGTATTTGAATGGTCGGCGCTGGCAGATTATGATTCGCCCTCCGCGACTCAGCTTGAATTACATGCAAAGCACATAATCATCCTCGAAACGCTAGCTGAAGTATGACTCGCCTGCCGAGGCGATCTATTTTTGTGCTAGCATTGCTGTCGAGTGACCTACTACAGCTGCAACGAGTCAGGAGATGTGTTTTTTACCGCCTGGAGGCGCGCCAAACGAATGGCTCGGAAGCTGGGGCTAGCAGACCCTGAGGACGTACACGATGGCACGGCCAAAGGGCATGCACGAGAAAACTTTTCAGCGGCTGCAGCGAGACGTCATTGATGCTTTTGAGCGCGAGCAATAGGCTTTTGGCATAGCAGTGCTGGAATTTGCCCGCTTTGCCAAGTAGTGGTTGTGAATGCGTGCGACTTGAGAAAGCGCAAAGACACGCTACGGGACGGTTATTTCTTTTTCGATTTCCTTTGATTTCTGGGGCCCGTTTAAGATCTGGGCTACTTACTACAGGTGTTCATACACTAACGTGCAGCACGACGCGGAGCGCAGAGCCGATTAGGAAGGACACGAACGCGATGCCAAAACTCAAGAGGAGCATCTGAGGGAAGCGGGACCAGAATCGCTGATTAAACAGAAACGCGTTGTAGACGCTGAAGAGCGCGATAATGATCAAGGCAAGCAGGAGCATACAAGCGAGGGCGACGATATAAGAGGCGAACAGGAAATACGGCGTAACGAGGATTGCCGCGGTGAGCAGGTATGAGCCGCCCGTGTATCCCGCCGCTTTTGCTGCGCTGAGCGCCGCCGACTCCGATTGCTTTTCCAAATACTCAGATGATGCCATTGAAAGCGCGCCCGTTACGCCGACGACAATCGCGGCAAGCGCGATGAGAGTAGTGCTCTGCAGTGCGAACGTAAATCCCGCGATGGCGCCGGTAACTTGGATAATCGCGTCGTTGAGCCCTAAGACGAGCGCTCCTACATAGAGCAGCCGCTCTTCATCCATCGCATTTCTGAGCGCCGCGATATGATTCATCTCTTGCTTGGCGACGCGCGCTGCTTGTGGGACGGCGTTCGATAAGGAGGCGTATTGCCGTCGGATGAAAAAGTCGCGCAGCTTCATCATAAAGATGATGCCAAAGACCCGTGCGATCCAGTAGTATACGTGAAGCTCTACCGCGTTCGGGGCGACGTCTCGGCCGGTCGCCTCTTTCAAAAGTGCGTAGTATCTGAGCTCGTCTTGCGCGATATGGTTCAGCACCTCGCGATTCGGCGGCTCTTTTACCGTCTGGGCAAGCTTCTGGTAGAGCGCGTACTCGGTGATCTCCATTTGTTGGGCCCGAAGCGTCTTTTTCTGGATCCTTTTATCCACGCGCTCGTTTTTGGCCAGGTAATCGCCTCCTTATCGACGTGGTACTTTTTCATGACTGTTGCGCCTTAACTGTTTGCTGAGCAACACCCCTCTATCTCTATTTTGGGAAGTGAAGATGTTACAAAACTTGATAATAACTACTAAGTTTGTAAAGTGACGGAACCTGCCGCGTGCCACGATTACTGTAATACGATCAAAAAATCGTCGCCAAACGAACAACGCGCTACGACAAACAAATCGCATGCTTTAATGTGCTGCGGTTTCATTTGCTGTCAGACCGGCCAAAGGGCATGCACGAGCAGACTTTCCAGCGGCTGCGGCAAGACGTCATTGATGCTTTCGAGCGCTAACTAAGCTTCAATAGATAAATAGTTCCGTGACAAACAACGTTGTCTAAGTTTCTGCTCATCGCACGTAATCACGATGCTCGACCGTACACGTCGTCACCGTCAACGGGTAAGATCGTCCACCCGCAGACCTGACACCGCTTCTTGACGCGCTCCGCAAGTGGTTTAAGGGAGGTTCCGCACACCGGACACGTGGGGTTTTCGTAATAGAGTTTAGTGGTCTTCGTCTTCACCTCCCTCTTCGAGTTCGTCACGTGGTATCTTAACCTGTTCTAAAGAGAAAACTCGCGAGCGCCCCTCACAAATAGAAGCAATATGTGACGGCTGCGAAGTCACGCCGCTTTTTCTTAGGTTGCGTCCTCGTCTTCACACGGTGGTGACACGTTTCGCGTCCCCGCTGTCTTACGTGCCGAACTGGTCGGCGAACTGTCGAACAATGCCATCAGATAGAATATCAGCCAGCTCAATGATCTGCAACAGAGCCTCATCGAACTGTTCAATGTCGGCTGTATAATCGCCGGAGAGTCTCTGCTCTGCTTCATTTTCCGAAAGGCGCAAGTGCTCGTACAACATGTCTTGCGTCTCCTTCTCAGGCCAGTACGGATTAACGCCGCTCAGGAACGTGGCGATCTGATCGGAGTTCGCGTACCATCGTCGCTCGGCGTCTTCTGCCTGTGAGGTGTTCTCTGCCTTGACCGCCTTGAACACTGCAGCCGCTTGAACGGTATGTTCGAGAAGCAGCGCTTTGAGCGTATTGCCCACGGCCTCCCCGTAGTAAGGCTTCAGAGCGTTGCCGATTTCCTCCTTATTCGCACGGATACGCTGCACAATAGCATCCAGATCTCTCAAATCAGCGGCCACGCTTATGATGTAGCACCGCGCCCAGACGACGCGATCTTCCCAGAGCTTCCGCATCAGGAGCCGTAAGTCAAGTTCAGCCTCGGTGAGCGTCCCTTCAGTTGCAATTGTAGCCATGATCCTTCCGTTCAGGTTTTATTTTGTTCCACATTTGGATTTGTAGTTACCCCCACTAATCAGCATCTGACGACGTCTGCCTCGCTCAGACCACGGCCTCTCGTACTCGAACTGAGCGCATGTCTTGCGCATTAGGTGGGCGGTGTCGGCTGGAAGCTCGCAAGCGCGCGTGGAAAGAAACACTTATGTCACCTCGCGCCACCGTACCCCCGCAACACCACGAACGCTTTTCCTTACGTATGGGCAGTGGTGTAGCAAACTGTCAGAGTCATGTCTATGACTCCGGCGCCCGTTATTTAGCCCACATTAGGCCGGGACGCACAATATCGAGCATATACGTTTGACGGAAAAAACGTGCAATTATCGGCCGCGACGTGGCTGCAGATGTTTTTTAGCAGCTGTGGCAAAAACTCAGCGTCTTCGACGTAAAAGGCGCCGCAGGCGGAACAGAAATTTTTTCTTTGGTTGAGTGGGAACGATCTGAGAAGGAACGATCTCGAGTTTGTTGCCGCAGTTATGACAGAACTTCGCCTCTTGAACATACGCAACGCCACACGCTGGACAGATGTACCTATCTTGATCCAAAGCTATTTCGGCGTCGCGTAAGCTGTCGTCCAATGACCTCACCTCGCACAGAACTTAGCCTCATCGCTGACTTGTTCATTGCAGCAACGGCAGACTTTGGCAGTTATCCGACATCAGTCCGAATTTTGTCCTGATAACTATATGATGGCATAGACAAGATAAAAAGTTCTCTTCTCGTCTCTTTGGCTGCATGATTTTCTTGGTATCATCTACAACGTGTACCGCTAAATTATACGGCGGCTACGGCTTCGAACAAACGGCAAACTGACGATGAAACCTCCTCCGTAAATACCGACGTACATTTCGGCCTGCGGCGAAGGTAAAGGCTCCGGAGCTTATCATACGCCACCGGTCGCTCCGTGAAGGCGCGAGGACTCCACCGTAGCTTAAGCAGATCTTCAAGCAGGTATACGTTGCAGCTGGTTTTTCCATAACGAACCTCAAGAAGCCGGGCTATTTCTGAACGCCCCACGCCTTGTAATGATTCTCGCGCAGCGTTTCCGGCTTGTCAGCAAGACACTGAGGCGCGCGAAACGAGCCGGCCGCCCCCATCGCTTCATCGGTCTTCCGGATTGATTTCCACGGATCTTTCTCGAGTTCGGCCACCGCGCGAATGCAGTCAACGTTCTCTAGCACGATGTCCGCCTCTTGGTGAACGCCTTGCATATAGAACACCTCGTTACGCGCGGCGTTGACGCTTTCCTCCCAGATCGCTATCTCCCATAAGTCATAGCGCGGACGCCCCATATCTCTCGCAAGCTCGATGATTTCTGCCGTCGATCCTAGGCCATCGCTTGCCCGTACGAGCATGATGCGACGCAAGCGGTAGAACTCGGTCAACAGCTCTTCCGTGGTGACCGGGTGCTGAACTTCGATCATGACGTTGTGCTGATGCATAAGCGTGGTCGGCACCAACACCGCCATCGTCGTAATATCCCATCCAGGCATCACGGTATTCACGTCGGCCCCGTGATGTGACGGAACCGTTGGCGGATTTGGAACAACGGCGTTGATCGGCCCCTTCTTCACTTGCGCGGGGTCTTCTGTCCCTGGTACGAGGACCACCCTGACTTTTTTGATGCCAGCCGCTTTGTCCACCGCGTATAACGTTCGACAGAGCCCCGTGGTGTTGCACGATACCACCCGCACGTAATCTTTGCCGATCGCGCTCTCATAGTTACAATACGCATTGAACGAGGCGCCGATGGCCGCGTGCTTCTCACCGCCTTCAAAAATGGCCTTGATGCCAGTCTTCTTGTACAGGCTCTCGAGATTCTTCGCGCCCATTCCCTCAGGAGTGGCATCGACGACTACGTCGGCCTCGCGGAGCATGTCTGTCGTCGTACCCGCGACGTCTAAGCCTGCCGCCCTGAAAGACTCAATGCTGGCTCCCTCGGCGACGTAAAGGGGGTACCCTTTCATTGCTGCGACGTAGGCCTCAAAATTCGGGCGAGTTTTCGACACGCCGACGAGTTTCATATCGTCCTGTTTCGCAACCGCGTCAGCGACGCGCTTACCGAGGTTTCCGTACCCATTTATCGCAACGTTAACCACGATACGCCCACCTTCCTAGCTATGCTAGCCTCACAGTGAGCTTCGATAAACCTTCCTCGCCCAAAAGCAGATCTCACGTTCAAAAACCCTTTTTGTAGTGCTCGCGCCTCGCACTAATGAACGGTGATTGTCAGAACGCTGCTCGTTGAAGCCCCGTACGTCGCAGAGCCGGCCCAGGTGACCTTCAGTCGAACGTCCGTTGGCGCAGGTGGCGTGAAGCCGCGTGAGACGTATCCGAAATTATCCATCGTCCCTGTGGCAAGCGTTATCCACAGTGCGCGTCAGAGGACAAATGACATTGACGCTAAATAAACGTAAACGAATCTATTACCTCTTGCGCTTGTGACAGGTAATTATCAAAGTCGTTAGGCACCGCTTCGTAGGTAATGCCGTATCCATTTTCATTGTTTATGACAAAGACCTGCATCGCCTTGACTTGCGTATCATTGAGCCGAACGGGAATGGTTGCTTGCCAAACTACTCTGGAGGCGCGGCGATTCGCGAAGGTAATATCTTCACTTGAGATGAGTGTGAAATCTTTGAGATTCGTCAAATTTTCGAGGTTAGAGTTGATGAAGTCGTCAAGAGTCGCGCATGGCATAAGGTCGGCGGTCTCGATGTTGATGGCGCCCACGTTGGCGTGAGCCGCGTAGATATAGAGTTTGACGGCCGTGGATGGATCAGTCGTATCGATCAACCATTCTCCGGGATAGGTAACGTTGAATCCTGTATCGCTCGAGAATGTCATCTCGTGTTCGCCTGTTTGGTTCGCGGGCAGAGTCTCGTCTCTCAGGAGCGTGAGCATCCGCAACATCGCATAGTTGGTCAGAGGTCCGGTATAATGCAATACATAACGCACTCTGGAAGAAAACAACTTTTGGAGTTCTTCGTCGGTCTTTAGGTCTGCCACGGAGAAAGGGCCATATGCCCAAATGACGTTATTAAGCGCCCCGAGGAATCTCAGAATGCAGTAGTATGTGCAGGCGGCGAGCGTATCTGAAGAGATGTACTCACGATCGAGTTGCCTGCAGATGGTCTCGATATCGTTCAGGTCATGCGCTGATAAAAAGCCGTCTCTCCGGAAGTAGTCCTCACCATAAATTCTTAGCCCTATTTTTTGCCACTCTACGAGATCTCTAAGGCTATATCCCCTAGCTTCGTGCTCTTTTATAACGTCTGCCACCTCAGGCCGTTCAACTGCGTCTTGTATCTTCTTTCCCAGCGTCGAATGGTCAAAGATGACGGCAAAAAAGAAGCCAGCACCCCCATAATCACGGTACCCTAATTCAAGTTCCTCATCAGAGGTGATTGCCGTGTATATGTTTTGCATCCTCTTTGAGGTTATTTCCACGCCTTCGGAATACGGCGCACTGCCTGATTTTGATGGCAAGAAGCGGCGCAGGAGGGTTTGTATTTGTGGCCCATCTAATGCGATTGCCCTGAGGACGTGCGAACGCACATAGATATGCGTAAAATCATAGAGGTCTCCTATCCTGTTCTCCTTTTTCCATTTATCAACAAAATACGAGCTTTCAGGTCCAAGAAGTTGAATCTGGGGCACGATCGCTATGTCCCTCGGTCCTTGCATTTTCTGGCTCATTGTCGCCTCCGTCATCTTTTTCCGGCCCAAGCATCGCATTGCGCTATCAAATGTGCTATCGCTTCGTCAAGGGAGACCTTCTCGCCTCTCTCGTCCTGAAGCCGCCACCACTGTGGTCGTTATTGCAAGCCCCGCACGTGATAACTCCTCGATTTGTGGCCGCATGCCCTTATAGCCAATGGTGTCGCGTTTCACCCGTTCGAATTTCAATTACCTTGAGTTACAAAGGTCATCCATGTACTTGGGTGGTTCTTAAAAACCCGACGGAGTCGTTGTATCTGAGCCCAAAATCCCACTTTATATTATCACTTGTCAAATCGGGAATACTGCTGCTTGTCAGATCGAAAGTAGTTGGAAGCTTACCTGTCTCTCGTAGTTCGTGGCTTCCCGTTGTATCTGTAACGTGGCACTTGTTATTATACGAAAGCTTGTAAGGAGAGACACCTACACAAATCTCATAGAAAAACTCTGGATAATCTGCAGAATGCGCCTCATTTCTATTAAAGTCACGCAACAAGCCGGAGAGTTTAACAGTGATAGACGCACGGTAATGAGCCTCGCCTGAAACGGATTCTTCACTACTGGTAACGCTTGCCGGCGTGTGGTGCGTATCAAGTTCTACTTTTAGCTCGTTAAGTGCAGGAATGATAATAGCGTCAAGTATAGTCTTGGCTTGCGCGCTGTTTTTTTCGAATTTATTTTCTTCGACTGCTTTTTCTGCTGGTAGGCGCCTGATTTCGTCCGTTGTCTCGATTATTAACGACTTCCATTCCTCATCCATAAAATCACCATGATTACAACGAATTTACTTATATATTGACATAAGTTGACGTCCGAGATTTTGTGGCAGCAAAACAATGGGTGTTAAAGCCTGAAATTTTGAATACTCACTCGTAACCACATTTTAAGCTTTTTTCGAATTTTTGCAAAACGAAGTAAACGAACTGAGCGCAACGAGATCAGAAAGAACCTCTGCATTGTTGTCTTTCATCAAAATTTTTTTTACTCGTTGTGCTTCTTTTTCGTTATAATCCTCGCAATCGAGAAAGCCTCAATGGACAGTTCCAGTGTGGCCGACTGGTAAAAGAACGATGGGCTCGGCCGGATTCGAACCGGCGACCTCCGCCGTGTGAAGGCTCCTTTTCGAAATTGGAGCCCTTGCTGAGCTTCTTTACTACTGATTATCGGCCGGTGAAGGAAATCCAAACATGTTACGACGAAGAATCCAAGGGAAATCTTTACGCGGAGAGTGAGGAGCTTTTTGGCGCATCTTACCGACGAACAGGGAACAAAAATGGCTTATTTCTACAATCTACCGCCGAACACCCACAAGATAGAGTAAAAGAGGTGCCTCAAGGCAGTCTCGACAGTCTCGAACTTCATTTCAGTCATGATGAACTCGAAAGTTACACAGAGTATCGAAAAACAGAGCTTACACGCAAATCTGCTGATTGGATTAACAGGGCTTCGAATGCTTTCTGGCTTGCCACATTTGGAACTATCAGCGCAAAAACACTTTCCGACTTGCGTAAGGAAACGCTTTCGAAGTACAAGTGTGAAGACTCTAAGAGCAACGTCTTGACATTTGCAGCGGCATTTCTTAAGCACTTGGCCAAAATACATCTCGATATGCGCTATCGTTCATTTGAGCTGTTTCTCGAAAGGCCCCGGCGCATAAAGGTGCGAAAGAATGTTACCAGCCGGATTGTCACTAAAGAGGACATAGAGAGTATTCTTGACCATATCCGTCGCGCAGAGTGCCGTGGAATTATCAGCATGGCAAGAGCGGAGCAGTATACAGCATTCACCGTTTTTGGCGCACTCACTGGTCAGCGGAGCATGGCAACGATGATGAAGCTAACCGTTGGTCAATTGTGTGATACCTTAAGGGCTCGAAAACCTGTACTTCGAGTTGAACCGTCTCAGGATAAGATCAGGATGGAACACTACGTTCCTTTGCACCCGCAAGTTGTTGAAGTCCTTAAACCACTGCTCGACGGGCGACAGGATGATGAGCTGATGTTCAACCACGGCTCCTTCTGGATGTGGGTCAAACGGCAGAAAATTCCGATGTCGCGGTTCAAAGGGCACTTCGTGCTCGGTGGCCTGCGCAAATTCTGCGAGCAGCACGGCGACGCTATCGGATGGGAACAATCGAATCGCGCTTATATTATGACGCACGGCGTGAGCGGTATCGATTGGAAGCACTACAAACATGCGCTGCCGGAGCATGTGTATGATATTTATATGCGGTATTGGGAGGGAGCGGCTAGCTAAGCTTTCAAAAGATCAATCAGCCGTCTCAGGGATCTTCAAGCTTAGTAAATCAAGTCCGCAACGATGCACAGCTTCTAACCATCGGCCTACAACTTGTTGAACGAACCGATCTTGAAGTCTATCGCTATCCGCTGGCCTTTCTGGCGGTTCCCCATCACGATCGAAACAGAAGCTTAGAGGGGGCTCTATTTTGCGAAAGCTCCACATCTGGACCAGATCCGAGAGAAAGACATTGATACCAGTTTAAATTTAAATGCACTGCTTCCACCACAGCTGCTACTTATCGGCGTATATGACTCGTAAGCTATATTATGCTAAGCATACTAAGCTTACTACATGTCAAGGTGCAATAAGCACATACATTGGAAGGAGTCAAAATTCGCGTTTAAACAATAGGGGAGTAACATGCAACAGGACAAAGTAAAGGTTAAGTTAAGCGGTGTATCGGCGACTATGTTGTTCCCATTATGGGGCCGGGCACAGCTGAGCAAGGAGTACAGCTCACTATTTTATGACGCCAAAGCAGTTGAACTCGTTGAAAAAATTGACTACGATTTTTTAACGAGCGATATGCCGTTCGTAACAATAGCGCTTAATATCATTCGCAAAGGCAATCTGCTGCCAATGTTCGGTTTAGTTGCCCTAATGGCAAAGCAATTCGACGATAAGATAAAAGCGTACATCACTCAACACCCGCATGCGTCGGTGGTGAATCTTGGCGCAGGGCTTGATGCAACGTTTTACCGGGTCGATAACGAGCTGATTCACTGGTATGACGTTGACCTCCCCGCCGCAATCGACGTCAGAAGACAGTTTTTCCCAGAACCTGACAGGGTGACGTACATCGCAAAATCCCTTCTTGATCCGAGCTGGTGCAAGGACATCAACACCGAAAACGGGGTATTCATGATAGCCGAGGCGGTGTTCCAGTTCTTTGATGAGGCGCAGATGAAGCAGTTCTTTTTGATGCTCGCGGACAACTTCCCTGGCGGAGAGATTGTATTTACTACCATGTCCCGATCAGATGGTTTTAGAGGGTGGGTTGATATGTTTCCACCAGAGAAGCGAGATGCGATGAAAGCAGCGTGGATGAATGCAATGAAAGAGTGGTGGGAAAAGGTGCCAAAGGATCAGAAAGACAAAGCGATAACCGCTCTCAAAACCCCGACAAAACCCAAGGGTATGGAATGGTCTGATCTCGAAGAGTGGTGGAACCAGCTCAGCGATGAGGAAAATGGGGAGGCAGTGCGTGACCTTATGTCATCCTTCTCTCCCATACCATGTGGCGGGGTTGGCACGTGGGCGCCAAAACATGCGAACGAAATCACAAAGTGGGACAACCGCATCACTGTGGTAGATCAGTTCCCGTTGTCCAAAAATATCCCACAAGACTTGTTAAGCGCAGATATGCGAAAATTAATGGGATACTTTGATAAAAGCGGAGGATGGAATATTTTTCACTTGCGAGTATAGCAGCGATGAAATTCCTACGGGCTATTGTTTGACAAAGCATCGGAAGGCCATTTGCGTGTGGTGCGTCAAGCTCCGAACAGAGCGACAAAGTAGGGGGTTAAGCATGTTCGACAAGCTGGACGGGCGGCGTGAGAGCTTTGAGCTCTACAACTACCTGAGGCAATATAGTTATGCGAACATTTCCAAACTAAACGCCAATAATGCTGATATTGGGGTTCCGTTTTCCGTTGTTCCCGTAAGATCTACATCCGGATGTGCCTCCTTATTTTCCCCTTAAGCAGTTGGAAGTATCTCAATTTAAAGCGAGGGCACAGCAATACCGAGCATTCGTGCTCTTTGGGGCATATACCGGACAGCGCAGCGTGTCTACGATAGCGAGATTAAATGTGGAGCAATGTCGAGAAGCGATAAAGACAGACCCTCCGTGTTTGCTTGTCAAAGCCTCTCAAGACAAGATTCACATGGAACATTACGTTCCCTTGCACCCTGCCGTGATCAGCTCTCTAAGGCCTCTTTTTGACGGAAAGCGAGACGCAGAGCCGCTGTTTGAATACAACAGCTTTCAAATGTGGGTGAAACGTGCGAATACCGATGTCCCGCTTGAAAGGGCATTTCGTGCTCGGTGACCTACGGAAGTTTGCTGGCAACATGGTGATACCATCCAGTGGGATCACTCAAATAGGGCGTATATTATGACGCATGGTGTCAGCGGTATCGATTGGAAGCACTACAAGCATCCGCTGCCTGAGCAGGTTTACGACGTCTATATGAAGTATTGGCAATATACCAAGCTAGGCAATTAAACAGTCGCTAACAGTCTTTGAATCAAATAGCAACAGTGAAGCGTGAGCAGTAAAACCATAGTAAGCTTCTTTGTGAGATCTCTTATTATCGCTACTATCATCGTCGCTATCACAGACGCTATTGTTTTTTACGTTGTTTGGAGTGGGAAAGCACAAATAACGCCATTGTTTGTCATCTTGGTTATCATAATCACGATGGTACCTATGGCGATCAATCTCTGGGTTCACATTTTCAAGCAGCTTAGCAAGGCAAGTTTGCCGTAGGTCGCAATGCGACACAGAAGAAGGGATTGATTAGCAGTTACAGGGCTAAGCATTACACCGCTTCTATTCTGTCGGTGCATTTATAGGTTGGCGCAGCCGGCTGAAAACGTCTACGAAATTTACTTGAGTGCTTGGAGTGGCATCGACGTTACAGTGTCTTGTTACTGATCCATTCGCGCATTCAATCGCTGCCCGATCGCGTTTCTGATCGGTATTTGGGAAGTGCGAGCAATCAGTTTCGGCAACTCCTATTTTTAGAGCTAATCGAAATCTTCAGCAAAAAACGCATAATCCTTATAAAAAAACTGGAGGATAAGACGCTTCCAAAGTGATTATGCCTCAACCCAACTTACTGAATCATTTTGAACAATTGACGCAGAAGCTCCGGAACAGAGAAATTTGTTAAATACACACACAAAAGGTTCATTTTTTTATATACAACAGTTATATCGGTGCTTTGAGCCGTTGAGAGTCTGAAGGTTTTTAGTTAGCTAAAAGAGGGTAGTCAAATGACTTTACAAATTTCTGATGAGGTGAAAAATGGACTGATAAAACAGTTCATAGAACGTGTTGAAAAGGTCAAGAATCCAAGAGCGGAGCAAATCATCTTCGAACAAACGTCCCCTGATAACGATCAGCTTTTGGGTATTATCTACTTCATTTTAGCACAAGAAACTGACATTGAAAAGAAGCAAGAAGATCTCAAGTTCTCGGTATTTGGTGGTTGATTTGCAAGTATTTTTAAAGAGCTAAGGCGAAACAATAGGCCATTCTTTAGTGAGTTTTGTCTAGAGGTTGAAAGGAAGATTGTTGAGACGCGAAATAGAAGGTCTAAAGAATATACTGTAGTTTTTCCTCTTAATTTCAAGTCCAGTGATAATTACAGTTTCACGCTTGACGGTTTCACATTTTACGTGATGCCGTTTGAAGAGTTTGAATCAAACTTTTCCTTTTTAAAAATGCATCCAAAGTTTGACAGCTGGTTGAAGAGTATATACGATCCCAAATTTTCATACTTTGCTGCCGCTATCAAAGCGAAAGATCGCCACCAAAGAGCTGACGATGTCCGCGGCTGCACAGCTAAAGCACTGCAACAAGTCCGCAGTCTCTCGGCACATGCGCAACTGTTTCCCGAAAAAAGTGGCAGAGTAGGTCAAACCCGAAGCAACGAAAGAAGAAACCCTCAACGTCATAGACGAGCTTATGCGCTTCTACTGCGACCTTCTTGAATACTGCGAATTCGGTTGCAGGCTAAGAACTCCGGACGCCATCCGGGCAGTTGCGGAGAAGCGTAAGCATCTAGAGTCCATAGCGAAATTGACCGGCCAGCTCCAATGAGGCACGTGTTGCAGTAGAAAGTACTCAGAGCAACAAATTCTCTCACCCCACCGCGGACCTTATTTTGACGATGATTTGTCCTTCTGGCATCTCAAATCTAATACAATGCGAAAACGAAGAATTTAGCTGGCTTGGCGAGAATAGATGAATATTCACGACTCGCAGGCGCGCCTAATCACGTAAAAGAGGTGAATGGTTGTGAAGGCTGTTTTGGAAGACTCGGTCAAGGCGCGGGGTATTTGGAGAAGTTCTACGTTTTTTGTGTTGCAACGATCTGGGCGATCACTCGCAACGAAATTTGCTAAGTCACTGCTGCACTTGTATTAGATTTTTGAAATAGCCCTCAAGAAAATCCTTGTTCGCCTCGCCACCGAAGTGTAGTTGTTGTCTATCTCTGTGAATTGTCCTACCGGGCCGTCGCGCTTCTCGCTCACGCGAACCGCTTAACCGCCTCTCGAATCATGTCTTTTGGCGGAATTTCAAATACGTGTCCCTTATATCTGAAAATCCTGCAGTGTCCTTGAAACGGGGACGTATAGTCCGTTCCTCGCTGCACATCGTGCCCGTCGACCAAAATCGTAGGCGAGCCAAGGAAGCCAACCACCTCTGCTTCCCCGCCTTTGGCGACCTTTACCATATTCACCCTCGCTTCAACGTGCTCCTCCTCAAGAACCTGTTTAAGGGTGTCTGCTGCCTCTTTGTAATGCGGGCAGTCCTCGTAATACAACACGTCAATAGACAACATAGCGATCGCTTAAAAAGAAACCGAGTGCAAATAAAAGCTTAACTGCTGTTAAGCGACGGAAAAGGGCTAAAGTTCTGCTCCTACGCGGTTGCCGATCAGGGTTCGCGAAACGGATAGGACATCAGGCGGTTGCAGCAGGTCTTAGGGCATTCGAGTCTGAACGTGACGGCGGTGTACCTGCAGTTCAAGGATAGCGACATCAAGGAATTGTACGACGGAACGCGGTTCTAATGCTTCGTTACCTCACGACCACCTTCGCCGGAGCGCTCGTATCATGATACCAGTACGGTGAGGTTAGCAAAGGTCACAGGGATAGTGCAGCATGTTGCTTTCGACCTCTCCGTAGCTCCTAGCTAACTATTTCTTTTTTCGATTTCCTTTGATTCCTGAGCCCCGTTCACCAGCTGACGTAGAAGTCCTTGCTTAATGTAGCGTGTTTCCGGACCTATTTTCTGCCATGAAAAACCGGGATGTAAAGCCTAACGCTGTAGCGTACGAAATTTGTAATAAAACTTCAAATAGGTTTTAGCTATACTACGAGTTGCCTCGGTTTAGTAGTTCTAAGGCTGTTACCGCCCCCGTTGCATGGGTCGATGCTTGGTCCAAATAAGTCTTCCTTATTAGAATTAAGTGGGGCGGTTAACAGCCTTGGTTGACTATCCTTTCGCTCCACTTTTAGCTAACATTACCCGATATACCCACTATTTTTTAGCCTGTGAACAGCGATTGCGTAGAGGTTGACGAGCTCATACTCGAAATCGCGGATTACAAAAACGACTACTCCGATGTGGCTGCGGAAAAACTCTTTAGGAAGTGCTCGACCGGTTGGGAAGCTTATCAATATCTGCGAGACCGCGTGCACGATGCCTGGTTACCCAGCAGCGCACGTCAGCAGTTGCGACGGATTATCAAGAGGATACAAGTGCAAATATATCAGTGTCGCGAATATGGCTATGCGTATGAGGGGTGAGCGCTAAGCGCGAGGGCTATGCGACAACGATTGGCGAATTAGAGTGTTATAATCACTCAGTAATAAAAATAGCTAATAGTCGTTGTGTCGAATGACTCAGCGCAGAGTCGTGGCCCTCCTTAAACTCAGGGCGATGTGTTTCAACCTTCTTTTTTCTTTTGGTTGTCCCATACAAAAGAAATCTTCCCAAAAAATCGTCAGTTTACGGACCGATATGGGTAAAGCTACGTGTATATTTTCTTCACTTATTGTGGTTTCAAGTGAATAATCTATCAGAGATAGCGTGGGATAAGGCTTTAGTTACCATTCTTAATTCCCGGAAGTAGGCTACTCTGCCAGGAACTCTACCTTCCATGTCTGCAGCAGAGGTACCCGGACGTGGTGAAAATGAGTAGATTTCGGCATAGTCGAAATTAGATTCTTCGAAAAGGTTCATCGACTTAGCAAAATCGTTCTCTGTTTCGGTTGGGAAATTTACCATAATCTGAGTGGAAATGAATAGGTCATGATGTGCCCTTTTTAGTCGTTGGATGCCTTCTTTGAAATCACCAACACTATATCCCCGCTTCATCAGTTTTAAAATCCGGTCGCTTCCGGACTCAACAGGGACCCCAGTAAACCATATCTTTCCCGTAGCAAAAGCTGGAACTAAATCATCAATCATCTGTTTTAGAAATAGGGGATGGATATTACGCAAGCCAATTTTAAAATCGCCTCTTTCTTTTACCATTTTGGTAATAAGGTCTGCCAGATTGTAGCCGAGGTCTCTACCATATGGTCCCAAATCTGTTCCCAGTAGACTAAATTCTTTGAAACCAAGGCTAAGCCCGGCCTTGAATTCATCCATTACCTCCTCAATGGGTTTGCTTTTAATGTCACCTCGGGATTTCTTTACTGCGCAATATGAACAATTTCCTAAACAACCGGTCGCTATCTTAATGTAAAAGATTGAAGAATCATCGCCCGTTCCCTCCTTGCCGGTCGTATCGAGATGTATTAGGGGGCTAGGGCCGTCGTAAGGGCCGTAGTGAGCCATCCGACTATACAAATAATTACTTGATGTTAACCTTAGGTACAGTAGTGCAACAAATTTAATAGGTAAACGGTCGATTTTGCTAAGACGATGCCATATACTTTCTCTATATAGCGGCTGGAAAATTTCGTTAGCAGTTATTTCATTTATCGATTTTGCAGCCTTAATTATTTCGTCAAGCTTATCGATTTCTCTTTCTCCAAAGGAAAGCTCTTGATGAGTTTGGAAAAGCATTTCAGGGTCAATTTTAGGCAGGCATCCCCAAACAATCAATCGCTGGTTATCTTTTATTTGTTTCTTAATATTATGAATAGAATGAATCGAATTTAACTCTGAGGACTCAGTCAAGCCACAGGCGTTGAATAGAATAATGTTAGCATCTTTAACGGTATCCACTATTTGCCAACCATTTTCTTCGAAATAGGTCTTTACACGGGCACAATCTAACTGGTTCTCGGGACAGCCATTAGTGAGGACACAGGCTTTTTTCACAGTATTGCCTCTTAATATATACCCCAATATGGCAATTGTTGTGATTCACGATGATTAATTACAAAAGCCGACCTGTTTCAGGTCGGTTTCATCATTGGCTCATCTTTATCCACTTGACCACCTGTAGATAAAGGTTAGCCACGAATATTTTGTTACTATTAAAAGATAAGGTCTGTCAATAGGGCAAGGGTAATCTGTTCGTGCACTTATTTTGCGATAGTCGGGGCGGTTGCGGTCTTAGTTTCTCGCTAACGGCGCAGATGCTGAGCTATTCAGTTTCGCAACTTTTATTGAGCGCCGAAAATGGAGTCTTGGTGCTTTTCCTTGGCAGCATCTTCAGAACCTTTGGACCACAGCTGGAATTGGGCGTACAAGGTCGGCGGCATCTAATTCTTGATAATCGGCATGTCTATTTTTTTTCTAATTTCAGGGGTTACATCGCGGGCATTCCCGCGCCGGGTTTCGCCACGCCCTGGTGCCGCTACGCGTACTTTAGCTGAAACCTGCAACGAGCAAGCATTCATTCGCTCTCAGGTTTTTAAGATGACGTCTGCCCAGTACTTCATCTAAACGTCGTAAACCGAATCAGGAAGCGGATGCTTGTAAAATCGCCAGTCGACTCCCGATACGCCGTGAGTCAGCACGTCAGCGCGATTTGACTGGTCCCATTGAATGACGTCTCCGTGCTGCTCGGCAAATTTGCGCAAATCTCCCAACACGAAACGCCCGTCAAACTGCGACATATGGATTCTTTGGCGCTTTATCCACATTTGGAAGCTATTATACCTAAATGCGGGTTCATCGTCCTTTCGCCCCTCGAGAGCGGCTTGAATTGCTGTGATGACCTGCGGGTGGAGTGGCACGAAGTGAGCCATACGGATTTTGTCTTGTGGCGCATCGACCTGTAGCACAGGCTTCTCGGGCCGCAACGCTTCCCGGAATTGTCCCACGGTCAACTTTTCCATCGTCGCCAAGCTTCGCTGACCCGTAAAGGCGCCGAAAGTGACAAAAGCTGAATACTGTGCTGACCGTCCAGAGTCAATATCTCCGTTTTTTTCAGCCTGCTTGATATATCTGAGAACGCTTTCGATGTCGTCTTTCGTGACGATTCGGCTCGTGATACTCTTCCGCGCTTTGACTGTTCTCGGCATTTCTAAGTATGCTTCGAAGGATACATATCGCGGCTCCATTTTTGTTTTCGCTAAAAACTTTAGAAAGCTGACAGCGAAGCTAAGGACTTTTGAATGCGAAGCTGCGGATTTGTATTTGGCAAGAACGTGCTCACGCAGTGCTGTCAGCGTGCGGCTCGATACCTCGCCTTTTGTCGATTCCCACAACAAAGTCGATGCCCGGTCAATCCAATCCGTAGATTTTTTAGCGAGCCCGTCTTGTCTGCGCGCTACGAAATCGTCGAGTTCGTTTTTGGAAAAGCGAAGTTCGTCGGATACGGTCGATGTTTAAGACGCGCTTATCGCGCCCTATGTTGGCTAGATAGGCGGCGCGCTCTTCACGGAGCAGTTCAGCAATATAATCCACAAGGTTAGTAACGCGGAACTGACGCGTGCTTTCTAGCGGCTCTTTCTTTTGCTCTTGCTCGTGCGCTGCTCCTTTATCCGTTTCCTCGTCTTCGGCGTTTGTTGGCAACCCTCCGGATGTTGGCAACTTATTCCTATTGTCGTGAGCCATATTCTCGCGCCCGATTCAAAAAAAGAACGATGGGCTCGGCCGGATTCGAACCGGCGACCTCCGCCGTGTGAAGGCGACGGTCGTAGCGACTCTCAGAGGCTTTTTCACTTTGCGAAATAACGACAATAAACGCCATCGCCCCGTTGTGAATCGTTTGATAGATGTGCGTTGACAGTCCTATTAGCTTCGAAAACGAGAATGGAAGCTGTATTGTCGGGTAATCGTAACCTGTTTTTGCGTGGTGCGCGCGTATTATCCCGCGCTGAATTTCCTGCAAGATGGGTAGTTGGTTGAAATCATATAGCGTGTTT
>Ga0116111_1001067_pt1 | contig 20432 bp, 19 predicted proteins | sample June2015DPH_8_10_FD_89720 | JGI IMG/M metagenome (GOLD analysis project Ga0116111, IMG submission 89720) | Peatland microbial communities from SPRUCE experiment site at the Marcell Experimental Forest, Minnesota, USA - June2015DPH_8_100 | ecosystem: Environmental > Terrestrial > Soil > Wetlands... | reverse complement strand
GCTTCGTTACCCCAGAGCCCTCATGGTCTGTGAAACCAGAATGTGGCGGTGGACTACTTTTACTCCGCCACATCACGCCGCTAACGCGGCGCGACGTGGTCTATTCTTGCTCCGGCGCGTACAGACCAACGACATCAGCGATGATGATCCGGAAAAAGTTTTCGGTTGCATAGCCAAAAAGCTGAACGATTTCGACCTTGCCTATCTGCATATCGTCAATCCTGTGATGGCAGCAATCGAGAATAAGACCACGCCGGACCCGCGCGGGTTACGAATGGTGGATCTCATTCGAAAAAAGTTTCGGGGCACTCTAATCTACGCCGGCGGATTTGACCATGACACTGCGGAATCCTGGCTGCAGCAGGGGAGGGCAGACCTGATCGCCTTTGGCCGTAAGTTTCTTGCAAATCCGGATCTGCCAGATCGATTTCGGCGACGCGCCCCTCTTAATGCCGACGACCCTTCTACTTACTATGGTGGAGGCATGCGGGGCTACGTCGACTATCCGACGCTTTCGCAACAACGAAAAGCGGAGCCATGGCTCTGCGTGGACCTGAGATGGCGGTAGGCGGTCGATGCGGAGGAATCGTGCACGGCGTCGGGATAAACACCAGGAGTTTTCCTGCAACTGGCGCGGGCGCACTTGCAGTAGGCTTCTTCTGTTGTTGTTTCGTGCCAGTTCAAGAATTTGAGGTGGACGGCAATGACGGTCTGTACTCACTTAAGTCAGATCCGGGATGTCACGCCGCGGACTCCGCAGGGCTGTGAGGAGTGTCTTAAGCTGGGGGACGAATGGGTTCACCTTCGGCTGTGCATGGAGTGCGGTCACGTTGGCTGCTGCGATTCTTCGAAGAACAAGCATGCCACAAAGCATTTCCATAAAACCAGACATCCCATTATGCGTTCTTTGGAGCCCGGTGAAACCTGGGGATGGTGCTATGTTGATCAAATCGAACTGGATGATTTGCCTTGAAAGCTCCGAATAACCTCTCGTCGTTGCTGCCTGGTGCGCCATACCAGGAGTATTCACGGATGACAGGCACATAATCCTCAGTGCGGTGCTTCGACAACTTAGGGGGCGGTCGAGACCGGAAGACAATCTAATCGAGCACCACACAAGAAGTAATTTCAATCACGGCTATCAACACGAACAGGAGATCTACTCGATGCCCCAGCAAACGTACGAAATCGATCCGACACACTCGGCAGTACATTTCAGCGTTCGCCATATGATGGTCTCGAATGTCCGGGGCCAATTCACAAAGGTCGCTGGCACGATAAAGTTTGATTCTGCAAACCCCACGAATTCCTCAGTAGAGGCAACGATCGATGCGGCCTCGATCGACACTCATGACCCGCAGCGCGACACTCACTTGAAGAGCGGTGATTTTCTCGATGTTGAAAAATATCCGACTCTGACATTTCGGAGCAAGCGGATCGAATCGCACTCAGGCGGCGGTAAAGTCATTGGCGATTTGACGATTCACGGGGTCACAAGAGAAATCGCTTTTGAAGTCGAGGGGCCTACGCCGGAGAACAAGGACCCTTGGGGAAAATACAGAATTGGAATTTCCGCAACTACAAAGCTAAGCCGGAAAGACTTTGGACTCACCTGGAATACGACTTTGGAGACTGGCGGCGTACTCGTCGGCGATGAAGTCAAGATCTCGATCGACGTTGAAGCGGTCCGTTAATCGCGGATGTCAGGTTTATGTGGAGTACGTCGTGTGTATCTTGTTCGTAAACTTCGAGTCGGCATCGCCGCGAGGCTAATCCACGTGTCATTCGCCAACAATTAGGAGTAACGACCATGTCCATTCTTCGACGCACCCTCGCCACGGCCTGTATGTTCTGCCTGTTCACTCTTCTTGAAAGCTCTTCGAGCGCCCAAGTCGCAGACGCCAACTGGGTAGCCTACAACCGCACCCTGGCTGGAGATCGGTTCTCGCCTCTCAAGGAGATCAACCGTCGCAATGTCGCCAAATTGAAGGCGATCTGCACGTATACGCTGCCAGAAGTGTCCTCGCTTCAGACCGGCCCGCTTGTTGTTGACAGCACGATGTACTTCACGACTGACGAGGGGTCCTATGCGATTAATGCGAGCACATGCGCAGAGAAGTGGAAACACCATCGGCACAGCGACACTCCAAGCATGCTGCTGGTGAACCGTGGATTCGCCTACGCCAACGGACGGTTGTTTCGAGGCACCTCGGACTCGCACGTGCTTGCGATGGATCCGGCAGACGGCCACGTGCTGTGGGATCAGGTGATCGATGCACAAGGACCTGGCGTTTCGATACCCATGGCACCGATCGCAACGAACGGGCTGGTCTACATCGGCAACGCCGGCGGTGATCAAGCCGGTGTGACGGGCCACGTCTATGCGCTGGATGCCAAGGACGGCCATATGGTGTGGAGATTCGACGTCGTGCCGGAGACTGGCCCGGCGCGTGCGACGTGGACGAATCCCAAGTATCCGATCTCGGGCGGTGCGTTCTGGACATCGTTCACTCTCGATGAACCCAACGGCGTGCTGTACGTGCCCGCGGGCAATCCGGCGCCCGACTTCGACGCCGAACGGCGGACGGGAGACAACCTCTACACCGATTCGGTAATTGCAATCGACGCGACGAACGGACGGATGCTCGGCTACAACCAACTAGTCAAGCACGATAGCCACGACTGGGACGTCGACAGTCCACCCACGTTGGCGACGACGCGCTCGGGCAAGCGGATTGTGGCATCGGCGAACAAAGACGGTCTCCTCTCGATCCTCGATCGTTCTCGGGTGACCCGCGGCGCAACGCCAGCCGATCTCACGGCTGTGCTCCCGCTCCTGTCGCAGACGCCGACGACCACTCGCGAAAACGTGGACGTGCCGCTCTCGCGCGATCATATGGTGCGCTTTTGCCCGGGTATTCAAGGCGGGGTCGAATGGAACGGCACGGGGTTCAGTCCCGAGACGAATTCGCTCTACGTCGCAGCGGTGGACTGGTGCGCGCACGTCCAGGTCAAGCGAGATCTCGAAGTCCCTGCTCCGGGAGCGCTTTGGCTAGGTAGCGAGAACCCGATGACCGATATCTTCGATCCGCCGGACCAGGCGAAGGGGTGGCTCACGGCGTTCGACGCGGAGACGGGCAGTGTCCGCTGGAAGTTTCACGCGCCGCATCCGATGCTCGCTGGGGTGACGCCCACAGCCGGTGGGCTGGTGTTCGCTGCGGATCTCGGAGGTCAGATCTACGCCGTGGACGCGGACACAGGGAAAATTCTTTGGCAATCGGACGCCGGGCAATCCACAGGTGGTGGCATTGTCACTTATCGCGCCGGAGGACGACAGCTCATCGGCGTGGCTTCCGGAATGAAGTCACCGATGTGGCCGGGAGGCGCCCAGCAGAGCCGCATTCTCGTGTACGGTTTGCGCTGACGGATGCGCGCCTCGAAAGTGAATGATGCTCCGTTTTGACCCGTGCTCGTTTTCGGCCAATCGAAGGAGAAGATCGTGTCTGGAGCCGGTTGGTGCGCGAGCGCGGGACACTGGCATTTGGAATTCAAATAAAGAAGCAGTTCTGACCGATTCCTGACTGGGAGCAATTGCCACTTGTGGCCTTACCAGTTTGGATATAAGAATAATCGTGCGAGCAACGGAAGTATGGAGCGGATCATGGACACGGAAGGATATAAGCAACGTCTTCTGGCGGAAGAACGGAGACTCTCAGAGAGTATTGACCGCGCCGATGAAAACGCCCGCGATCTGAGCGGCGGACCTTCAGTCCAGGATCGGGGCGACGCGAGCGTCAGGGACGAAGAAAAAGATGGGCAGTTCCAGGAAGCAGATACTGAGTTGACTACTCTCAACCTGGTACGAGACGCACTGAAGCGCATTGAGGAGGGCACGTTCGGCAAGTGCCTTATCGATGGCGGCCCTATCGAACAGAAGAGGCTCGATGCAGTCCCTTGGACCCCGTACTGCCTGAAACATGAGCAGTTTCGGGAAAACAAGGACCCCCACCGAATTCCGACATTATGACGACCGGGATCACTGATCCAGATAACGAGGCTGTACCTCTTCTGAATGGCTCGACAGGATCACCTCAGTGCCGGGCGCTTTGGACCCACCTGGAATACGGCTTTGGAGAGTGGCGGCATACTCGTCGGCGATGAAGTCAAGATCACGATTGTCATGGAAGCGGTCCGTTGATCGCGACTGACAGGTGTACGTGGAGCACGTCGGCGTGTATCCTCTTCGTAAACGTCGAGTCGGCATCGCCGCGAGGTTATGCATCTGTTGAGTCACGAAATCCCGCGCTCCATCGATAACTCGACCTGAAGACTAACAATGTCCCGGGTGATCGTAGCGACTGCAACGGTCTTTCCTCCCAGGGGTAAAAGACGGCGCAATTATCTTCTTCGAGGGTTCCGTCGATGAGGACTTCGTCCCATCTCTCGGCATGGCCGACGTATTTCACGGCGATATCGTAATGCTGGCTCCAAAAGAATGGCACAATGTTGAATACCTCACGCTTTCCCGGTATGTTTTTCGCTGCGACCTGTCCCTGCCGCTCAGCAACGACCCAGTGCTCAACCCGAATCGCCTGCCCAGAACGGGGATTCGGCCAGCGCGCAATGTCGCCAGCTGCGTAAATGCCGCCATGGCTCGTTTCCAGATACTGGTTCACAACAACGCCTCGGTCGACAGCAAGCCCAGCTTGACTCGCGAGCGTCAACGAGGGCCTTACCCCCGCTCCAACAACTTTGGCTGACCGGCAGTACGGAGGGGAAGCCTGCGGGGGTATTCACATCGACAGCGTCAACCCACGGTGGTCAGGAGACAACGCTTGTGTCGATGATGATCCCGTTGTTGTATCTCGGAATGTTGATCGTTGGCGTTCCGTACTCAGTTCCGGGAATGATCCACACCGAGGCTCGCGGCGGTATCCCGCACGGGCGACCACAATCGCCGGGCCCAAAGGTGAGTTGCACCTGACGAATGATGATCTTGCGATTGCACGAGCTCTCGGCAGGCGGGTTGCAGAGACAGCTCTGGCGCACCGGGCGAAAGAGACCGCCTGAATTGCTGCTGGGCCTGTCATATACCAGGGCGGATGGAGGAATGATCCGTGGGGATATCCAACCTTCACCATGCTGACCGTTGAAAAGGAGTCCGATGCCGGAGCCGATAATTGGCCTACGTCACGTCGCAGGCTCACGCTTTCGGGTGGAATCCGTAAGATTTACGGGTTTTGATTGGTATTCACCAGATGTCGCACCGACGGCACCTCTTGGACTAAGCTGTGAACGCGTTCCTCTATCGCGCGATCAGCGAGAGTAACGCGTTCGTGTTGGCGCAAATGCTCAGCCCAGGAATCCACCAGGAACGCTTCAAGAAAACGGTCAGGGGTCTCAAGGTCCCGAAAGATGCCCCAACTATACGCGCCGTCGCGACGCCGAATGCGGCCGAATTTGCTAATGGCCTTGAGAAATTCTGCCTGCTGCCTTGGATCCACTGAGTACTCAATGGTCACAAGAATCGGACCCGCATCTGATATGGCCGCATTCTGAGGCAACACGACGGGCACTCGCCAATGAACCCATGGACTTAGATCAATCGTCGTGTCAGGAAGCTTAAGGAATAGAGCTAACGCCAGGCTGGCAATTGTTCCCAATCCGGCATCAACGAGAGCCGCATGGATGCCTGCCTTAGCAGCCACAGCGCCCCACGTGGCGCTGCCGGCTGCCATGGCTCCTTGAAAGACGAGCATCGATACTGCAAGTACCCGAGACCGCACCCATTCTGGTGTGTGAGTCAGGACGACCACATTGAACAGTGATACGAACACGATCCATGCTCCACCTGCAACGAGAACACCGATGGCGAGGGCTGGCAAATAGCGAATCGTACCCCCTGCTACGCACGAAATTCCAAAGATTAAGATTCCACTGGAAAGCACAGCTTCGGCCGACCAACGTGCCCGAACCTTCTCCATCCCGAGTGCCCCAAAAACTGCACCTGCACCAAAGCAGCCTAGCAGGAATCCATAAGCTGCTGGGCTCGGGTTTACAAAGTGAGCGATGGAGGGCAGCAAGGCCAGGAACCCGCTCGCAAAGAACATCACAATTCCCGAGCGAATCAAGAGATCTCGAAGTGCTGGAGAATAGCGCACGTAACGAAGGCCTGCAACAGTCGCACCGCTTAACGTCTCAAGTGGCGCGGTGCGCTTCCTTGCGTGCCGTCTCCATCTCGCGATCACGGCGATGACGCCGAGCGTCGAGATGGCATTGATGACGAATACGGTGCTGACACCGGCAATCGCAATGATTATGCCACCCAACGCCGGCCCAACCGCTCGAGCGAAATTGAACTCGATACCGTTAAGCGTCGCCGCTGGCGCAACATCTTCCTTGGGAACCAGTTCCGGTAGGGCAGCCCTCCACGCCGGACTCTCCACGGCGTCTCCCGCAGATAGAGCGAACGTCAGAACCAGAAGCAACATTGGTGAGACTCGCCCGGCCACGCTCAGGCCGGCGAGCATAATCGCAGTTACACACATCCAAATCTCAGCCAGTAGAATCAGCTTCCTGCGATCGACGATGTCTCCTAGTGCGCCAGCCGGAAGAGCGAAGATGAAAAACGGTAGAGCGGATGCCGTCTGAATCAGGGCAATGTAGAAAGGTCCCGAGTTCAGTGACACCATCATCCACACAGCGCCCACGCTCTGCATAAAGGTGCCGACGTCTGAGACGGCGTCTGCGATAAGCAGATTCCGGAACGTTGGCGTTCTTAACGGATTCAAAAGACGCGATGGATTTATTGATCTGGACACAGTACATCCCTGGAAACTCAGAATGTGCTTTCGATTATGGCATTCTTGTCTCTTGGCTCGCTGGCGTGTTTGCCACAGAGCCAAATCGCTCTTGAGGAACAAAGTCCGTCAGACCAAAGTCGTCGCGGGTCGAAACCATGCTCAAAACGCGATTGGCAATGGCTGATGCTGGAGACGAAACAGTTCAACGACTACGTTGAGTTTTCGTCGTCGGGGACAAGCTTGCAGGAGGTAAGGTCTTGTACCTGCGATGCAGACGCTAAGTGTGACTCCGCGCATCACGAGGATTGTGGAATTTCCGGGAAGCCACGCCACTGATACTGGATCTTCTCTGAAAGAAGTGGCAGCATTCGGTTTGACTCAGGTTTATCCATTCGGGCGTCGAGGCGATATGTTTGGTGCTGCGTTCAATTACAGCGAACCGAGCGCGGGCGAACACCATGAAAGCGTATTCGAGTCGTTCTATCGCCTTCGTCTGACTCAAAGCATGGACCTCGGCCCGGATATAGAAGTGTCCATCCATCCCACCTACGCTACGAGGGCTGATAACACCACTCTCCTTGGCGCTAGGATGCGAATCATCTTCTGAGGAACGAACACGCGTCTGCCCAATGAGGCCTTCGCGAACAGTTGATCCATCACTTCGATCGAGGTCCCGTCCCTGCTATCGGCAGATGCCAACCGTGGAATATGGCCATGACTCTGAGCCAGAAGCATAGAAGTGCGCCCGCAATCATGAGTGCAAATGACGGGTAGTGCAGCACATGTCCAGTCACCACCACGACACCGGCAGCAAGCGCGGCGACTGCATAAAGATCAGCCCGGAGCACTGTCGGAGTCTCATTCACGAGAACATCACGCAGCATTCCGCCGCCAATACCAGTCAACATCCCCATAATTGCAGCCATCACGGGGTTGAGTCCGGCGGCCAGCGCTTTCTGCGTACCGGTGACGGCGAACAGGGCCAGTCCCGCGCCATCGAATAACAGCACGGGCCTGCGCTGCACGTCGATCTTGGGATACCACAAGAACATCACCAAACCGGCCAGGACAGAAACTCCTAGATAACGCCAGTCGCGGATGGCTGCAGGCGGAACGGCGCCGATAAGAAGGTCGCGGGTAATCCCACCCGCATTTCCCGTTGCGAAGGCAAGCACCATCAAGCCGAACATATCCAGCTTGCTCTTTACACCGGCGGCCGCACCGCTGAGTGCGAAGACGAACGTACCCAGCAGGTCGAGCACAACCAGAAAGGGGCCAGCCATGTGTCGTCCGTAAATCAGAATTTCGTTCATGATGTCAGCCAGGCGCTCGCCGCGACCACCAAGGCCTTCACCCCTGTCTCCAGAGTTGGGTGGATGACCGGTGCAAAGCGCGGATTGTGATTGGTCGGGAGCGAACTGATCGTCCCGTCTTTCTTGGCCTTGGCATAGACCTCAGGATCGTCGCCTCCAAAGAACCAGTACACCGCTGGAGCATGCCACTCCGCACCAAAACATCCGAAGTCCTCGCTCGCCATTGTGGGCTTCGTTTGTTCTACTGAGCCATCAGGGAAGTTTTGACGGAATGCGTCCACAACCTTCTCAGTTGCATCGGAATCGTTCGTTACAGATGAATATCGGTCCAGTGGCGTGATCTCCGGTGGCTTCGGCGCGCCTGCCGCCGCTGCCTCTGCGTTGACGATCCGTTCAATGGCTGCAAGCACGTGTTTGCGGACCCCCTCATCGAAGGTACGCACATTCAACTTGATGATTGCGTCGTCGGGAATCACGTTCTCCTTTGTGCCAGCCTGCAGAACCCCTATTGTCACCACGGCGGAATCCGTAGGCGCCACTTCCCGGGAAACGATCGTTTGTAGCCTCATCACGGTTGAGGCAGCCATGACGACGGGATCGATGCTGGCCTCGGGCATCGAGCCATGCGCGCCACGCCCGATCAGTCGAATTTGCAAGCTGTCGGCAGAGGAAGTGACAACTCCCTTGCGCCAATCGAGGTGCCCGGATGGCAAACTCATGACATGCTGGCCAAGTACGACGTCGGGCTTCGGGAATCGCTTGAAGAGCCTGTCGTCAATCATCGCCTGCGCGCCCTGCGCCGTCTCCTCTCCTGGTTGGAAGACTGCCATGATCGTTCCGTGCCAGCTATCGCGGCTCTTGGCAAACAGCGAAGCAGCCCCCATCAAGCAGGCCACGTGCATGTCGTGCCCGCAGGAGTGCGCCACCGGCGCGGTCTTGCCATCAGGGCCTGTCGCCATAACGGTACTGGCGTAGGGAAGGCCGGTGGCTTCTTTGATGGGCAACGCATCCATATCAGCGCGCAGCATTACGGTGGGGCCATCTCCATTGCGCAAGATACCGACGACTCCTGTCTTGCCGATACCCGCGGTGACCTCAAAGCCGTCGGTCTTGAGATGATTCGCCGCAATTCCAGCCGTTCGCGTCTCCTGCATCGATAACTCGGGGTGAGCGTGTATGTCTTTGTAGACTGCTTCCAGTTGCGGAAGCATCTCGTCGAGATTTACAAGGATCTCGGTTGGCTGTTTTCCCGGCATTATGTGCGACTCCTGTACGGCAATGCAGCGTTGTCGGGCGACTACATGGAGCTCGAGAACGCTTAGGAAACCGACGCCGTCAGCGTATCCCGAGGATGTTGCATCTCGCGTGCAGCGCGAGCCGGTGTGCTGTTCCACCCAGCAGCTGGCTTAACCCGCCCGGTTCCAGCCGAAGACCAACGACCAGAAGATCGGGCCGTACTTGGTCTAACAGTCGGAGCATCGCCTGTATCTCGTCTCCCTCAGCAATCACTGCGTGAAAGCTAATCCCTGATCGTTGGGCGATGAGCTTTGCTCGACCATGTAAGTCCTCATAAAACGTTCGCCGTTGGCTTTTCAGCATTCCCGGCACATCTGGAGCCACCGCCGATACGCAGCTTATGTACGCGGGAAGGTTTTCGATCACGGTGACAATATAAAGCTTCGCGGAGGTAAGTTTGGCAAGGTCGAGTGCCGCATGGAAGGCCCTGTCCGCTTCAGCAGATTCATCAAAGGCCACGGCGATCTTCTTAAACATTATTTCTTCTCCCCACCACGATTGTCCCCAAGATAACAATTCCCGAGACGACACAGAGGATGCTTTTAATTGCTCGCAGGTGCGAATCCGGAGAAGGGCTTTAAAAGGTGCCGTCCATTAAGCCTGTCCGCTCTGCAAATTCAATACCCGGCTGTCTTTCAGATCCTCACTGGCAAGCAGAGTTGTTTGCGTTCGGAATCGCAAGAAATGTGATGCTGGCCGGCGCGAATATGAGGTTTCCGGAATCTGTTGCCATTCCCGTCAGTTGCGGCAAGGCGTCGTCTGCGCCCAGGCTCAGTTCGTTCCCGTTCAACTGGACCTGTTTGCTCAACAGATTTCCGGCCGTGATGGTATAGCGTTCCGCGGCTAGGGGTAGGTCAAGCAATTGCGGTGCGGTGCGGTTCGCGTTGATCACCAGAACTGTCACTCCGCCCGGCTTGTCTCGCAGACAATGGGCGTAGACATGCAGTCCTGCGGCAGAGAAAGCGCCAGGATTGAGCACAGTTGTTCCCATGAGTTTCCGCCACAGCAGCGCTCCCCAATAATCGGGTCGCGGTGCCAGCGTGTTCTCATCGAGCAAGCCGTAATCGCTTGCATCGAGCGTGTTGTGCATCACCACCTGGACGCCGCGTTGGGCCATGCTTCCGAGCTGGTTCAGATAGCGAAAGGTGTCGAGAAAAGTGGAGGCCCACGAGTTACCCCCGCACGCTGCATCCGCGGTCTCAGTGATCCAGAGCGGCTTGCCCGGCTCAAAGCGGTCGCGGAGATTCGCATAGAAGGCTTCGACGGTATCTGTTCGCGAAAGCCACTCATCGGAGAGGGCGGCATCCTCAGTGGTTAAGTCGTTCGCGCCAAGGCTCGCACATCGGTTAGAGACCGCTCCATAAAAATGATAGGAGAAGGCATCGAAGACGGGACCGGCAGCCTTGAGCAGATCTTCTGACCTCAGCATACCTGCAGGCAGCACCATGGTGCCTCCCTCGCCCACTGAACCTGGGCCGAGGATCACCAGGTTCGGAGCGGCCTTCTTGACGAACGGGCGAAAGACAGCTAGATCGCGCCCATAGGCAGCGGCGTCATAACCCTTCGGCGCACCCCCCATCGACGCGGCTGTCGGCTCGTTCATGAACTCTGCCGCGGCAATATCGCCGCCGATCGATCGCGTGTAAGCAAGGACCTTACTTGCCTCCCTCGGCGTCCACACGCCGGCGCTATTGCGTGTGCCTACACCGGTTGCAAACGATGTCACGACTCTTGCATTCACCGCATTGGCAAAATCAATGACGCCCTTCCATTGCTGCCGCGTAAGCACGCCGTTGAAACCCTTCGGCGGCGATTTGGGCGCCGGTCCATTCGCATCGTAGAAGTAGGTGGTGTTCGCCCACGTTCCACTGACGCGCACATACGCCGGCCCCAGGGCAGCCGCCAGCCTGCGCCGCCGGAGATTCGTCAGATCGATAGGCGGACGGTACTGATATATGTCGGGATTCATCCCGGCAGGCACGTTCGAGCTTGGCCGAACCGGTTTGGCTCTGGCATTTGACGGGTTGCCGTAAGGCTTCCAGAAATTCCCGCCAGTCACTTCGAGCATTTCAATGTTGTACGACTGGAAGCGCTCATCAACAGTGCCGATGCGAGACATCGTTGCCAGAGTGAGGGCTGGCGGTGGCGGACCACTCTGAGTCTTGGAACACGCCGTCACTCCAAGTACTGCCAGTGCCGCACTCGCTACCGCAGCGATACCTCCGTGCTTTGGCATGTCACACCGACCTCTCGAGTCAGTACTTGCTTCGCGACAATCATACTCGCCAGCAATTTCAAACGCTACGAGTTGATTGGACCTTCTGGATAGCGCTGCCCTCACTCAGCCTGATGGCGTGAACATCTGAGCCGCCCGATATGCGCTTCACCTCAGTGAAACGGACTCGATTGTCAAAACGCGAGACAATCCCCCGCAGTCACCGATTTCTAGGACGGGCCGGTGCAGGCTATGACATGTCCTCGCTGATCAAGGCACTTCGTTTACCGAAGAGATGCCGGTTCACGTATAATCGCGCCCAAGCAGGATACCGCGACAGAGCATATTAATGGCTATCGGTATTCGGTTAGCACGTCAATCGATCGGCATCCGTTCCAACTGACCCTACAACCGGTCTCATAAATACCTCTGCTGCGAAGTGAGCACGCATGGGACCCGGCAACAAAGCGGGTCCCATCATTCCCGGCGAGGAAACAAAAATGGTTTATGAGACCGGTTCTAGCATATGAAGGGTACATCGACATGGCCGAGAGACTTCCCGCAATCTTTTTTGGCCACGGCAATCCAATGTGAGTTTTCGGCAGGCGTGCATGATTTGAGGCGGTCGGCGCTGGTAGGTTGAGTTAGTCGCGGAGGAGAGCGGCTGACGATGGTTCACAGAAGCGGTCCGGTTCCGGATTCGATCAAGCAGCTAGGGGAGCAATTTCAACAGTTCCGCAGCACACACCCCAAGTGTACGAGGCTGCCTGAGGCGCTGTGGCAGACGGCGGTTAAGGAAGCGCGGCGGCACGGGATTTATATGGTGGCGCTTACGCTGCGGCTGGATTACGGCAACTTGCAGAAGCGGTTGGGCGGCGCACCACCCCAGAGACGAATCCGCAGTAGCGCAGATAGGGACGCCGACGTTCGGCCGCAACGAAGACCCGTCGGAGGCGACTCGGGGGCTGCATTCGTAGAACTGGCGAGAAGCGCGGGCGTCGGAGCCGATGAATATGTGATCGAGTTCGAATCCGGCGCCGGCCCACGGATGTGCGTGCGGTGGAGAGGGACAACGCCGGAGTGGAGCACGTTGTTGCGTGCCTGGCGGGAAGTTGCGGGATGATTCAGATCGCGCCGCAGATGCGGGTCCTGGTGGCGATTGAGCCGGTGGATGGACGCAAGGGCATAGATTCCTTAGCCCGGCTGTGCCAGGAGAAGCTGGCCGAAGATCCTTTTTCCGGCTGTGTGCTTATCTTCCGCAGCCGGCGGGGAACAGCGGTGCGCCTGTTGACTTACGATGGCCAAGGTTATTGGCTTCTGGTGAAGCGGCTTTCGCGAGGAAAGTTTCGCTGGTGGCCGGAAGCAGAGGGCGGATCGGCGCGGGCGCTGGAGGCCTGGCAGGCGCAGTTGTTACTGGCCGCAGGTGACGCATCGCGGGTGCAGGCGGCGCCGGTGTGGCGGCCGGTGAGCGCAGGGAAGCAACAGGTTGCCTAACCTGATTCGGGGCCGAGTTACGAATACGAGGAAAGACTTGGCGCCGTGCGCGGAAGCGGGTCAAGCTGAGTGTGGATGAAGCCCGCGATCGAAGTTCTGGAAATCCCCCGCGAGGAACTCGATGCGTTGCTCGAACACGCCCGAGCGGCGTTGCCGGAGGAAGACTATCGCCGCTTCAAGGCAGTGGTCGAAGGGTTGAGTTATCTGACCGAGCTGATCGCCGACAAGGACACGACCATCCGCGATCTGCGCCGGCTGTTGTTTCCGCTGCTGACAGAGAAGACGCGCGAGGTGCTGCGGCGAGCTGGCCTCGAAGCGGTGCAGAAGACTGTTGCAAAAACTGAACAAAGCGCCGCCGATGGGAAGCAGCAGAACAAGCCGGGCCATGGGCGGAACGGCGCCCATGCCTATCACGGTGCGCAACGGATCGTGATCCCACACCCCGAGTTGCACTCGGGCGACGTGTGTCCGGCCTGCGCCAAGGGCAAGATCTATGTGCAGCAGGAGCCGAAACGGCTGGTGCGGATCAGCGGTCAGGCGCCACTGACTGCCACGTTGTACGAACTGGAGCGTCTGCGCTGCAATCTGTGCGGTGAAGTGTATACGGCGCAGGCGCCTGAGGATGTGGGCGAGGAGAAGTACGACGAAACGGCGGCGGCGATGATCGCGCAGATGAAGTATGGCAGTGGCATGCCCTTTCAACGTCTCGAACGGCTGGAGCAAAATCTGGGCATTCCTCTGCCGGCGGCCACGCAGTGGGAGATCGTGGAGGAGGCTGCGGAACTGATCCGCCCCGTTCATGAAGAGCTGATCCGCCAGGCGGCCCAGGGCGAAGTGCTGCACAACGACGACACCAGCATGCGGGTGCTGCATCTGGCTCGCGAGCCGTCGGACGAACGCACCGGAGTGTTCACGTCCGGCGTCGTGTCGGTAGCCGGAGGACGCCGCATCGCACCGTTCTTTACCGGCCGCCAGCATGCGGGCGAGAACCTGGCCGAGGTGTTGAAGCGGCGGAGCGCGGCGCTGCCGTCACCGGTGCAGATGTGCGATGCCCTGTCGCGTAACACGCCGAAGCTTGCCGAAGGCGTGGAGATCCTGCTGGCCAACTGTCTTGCGCATGGCCGCAGGCAGTTCGTGGAGGTGGCGGCCAACTTCCCCGCCGAGTGCCGTTATGTGTTGGAGATGCTGGGCGAGGTCTACCATAACGATGCCGCGGCGCGGGAACAGAAGATGCCGCCGGAGGGACGCCTTCGTTTCCATCAGGCACACAGTCGTCCCCTCATGGACAAGCTGCATCGCTGGATGGAGGCGCAACTGGCGGAGAAGAAAACGGAGCCGAACTCCGGTCTGGGCCAGGCCATCCGGTATATGCTTCGCCACTGGCAGCCGCTGACGCTGTTTCTGCGCAGGACCGGCGCCCCGCTGGACAACAACCTGGTGGAACGCAGTCTCAAAAAGGCCATCCTGCACCGCAAGAACGCTCTTTACTATAAGACCGAGAACGGCGCCCGAGTAGGCGACCTGTTCATGAGCCTGATCCACACCTGCGAGCTGAATGGCGTCCACTCTCTCAACTATTTAACTGCGCTCCAGCGGCACGCCGACCAGTTACCGCGGAATCCGGCCGCCTGGATGCCGCGGAATTACCGCGGATCCATCGCTCGAATGTGACGACTTGGCCAGGAGTCTATGGTAGCTCCACAGCATGGCCGGAATGGATACTGCGGTTCACTCATCAGCTATGCCGATTCTTGGAGCACAGGATGCCAATAATGAACAGTTCTTTCACGGCGGATCTCACGCCAGGGAACTCGAGCAGGAATGGGACGCTGAATTTGATGGCTGCGGCGGGAACAAAATCGCAGGTCCATCCGAGTGGTTCAGCGGTCATGGGCTTACTCCGGGATGCCTGCAGCGGGATTCTCGTTCATCAGTTTGCGGACGGCCCAGAATCCCCATACGATGGCAACTGCGCAGAGAGCAACGAGCGACAGCAGGTGTGGGAACAGCGCGTACGATGGGGCTCCGACGATGGCCAGCTTACGGACCAGGCAGTTCATATGAAACAGAGGCGTGAACCAAGCAACGGCACGCAACCAAGCAGGCATTGCGTAATAAGGCCAAGTGAATCCCGAAAGTGAAAACAGCACCACCGACATGAACAAATGGAGCTGTGTAGAAATGACCGGAGATCTGCAGAGCGCTGCATATCCATAACCGAAGCCGATTTGAATTAGGACAAAGAGCGGAAGAGCAAGGAGCAGAACCGGGAAGCTGCCGCGAAATGGCGCACCGAAAAGCACGAACGGCAGCGCCAAGGCGACAGCGGCGATTGGAAGGACCAGAAGTGCAGTTGCGAAGACCTTCGATACGAGAATCTGCAAGTAATCGATTCCGCGGCCGGGAAACGAACGGCTCCATTGCACAACGCTATCCTTCGTAATCGCGATGCCGCATCCGATGCGTGTTACTGACTGCAATGCAATACAGACCAGGCCCATAAGGATGTAGTAACCGTAATTGGATGTGGGGTTGAAGAGTTGCCGTGTGGCAGACTCCAGGGGCATGGCTGCGACTCGAGCTGCCGACGGGGACATCCCAACGGCCTCCAGTCGTTCCCGGCTTAATCCCACCTGGTAGGTTGTGACAACTGAGCGGATGGCAATGAGCGTTGACCCGTTAACGAGAATATTACTAGCGTCGAAGACAACTCCAACGCGAGGCTTTTTGCCGGTCAGAACATCACTCTCGAACCGAGGGGGAAACACGACACAGGCGTATGCATCTTCACGGCGCACCAGAGGAAGAAAATCGTCTGTTGAGTTGATCCACCCGGCGACTTGCAGGTTCTCAGAAGCATCAAGCGCCGTCGTGATTTCGCGGGACAAATGCGAGTGATCCTGATCGACAATGACAATGGGCACATGTTTCGCCCGGCCCTGCCAGTAGACGCCGCCAAAGATCAAGGCATAGAAAAACGGGCCTCCGAGGAGAATCGTGACGATCCGGTAATCGCACAGGATCAGTTTCCACTCGCGCAGACAGAATTGGAACCAGGGTTTACGCATGAGCAGACGGCTCCTCGCGAGTGGCTGTCAGGATTCTCTTTGTTCCATACCAGGCGAGAGCCAGAGCGGCGATGCTCCAGGCGGCAAGCCCAATCAACTGAGCGCCGCAGTCGGCGATCCCGGCGCCCATCATGGTGATCTTTCTGGCCATAAAAACAATCGAGTACATGGGCAGGCCGTAGGCCAGGACCCACATGATCTTGGGCATAGCGAAGATGGGCCACGTGTAGCCGGACAACAGGAAGTTCGGCATAGTGATGATGGCGCACAACTCCGTGGCGAAGACGGGATCCCGCGCCAGACTCGACAGTCCGTAGCCCAGCGTCACCATGATGGCGTCGAACCAGATTAGAATGAGCCAAAACGAAGGATGCGTTTCCAGAAGCGGAGCGGCAAAGAGCCAGTGTGACAATTGTGTGACCACGATGGAGAGGGGAACGGCGATCAAAAAGTAGGGCAGCAACTTGCCGGTAAGCGCGATCCACACGTTCCCTTCCGTTTCTCTGAGTGGTGAAGCTCGGTGACCTGATAACTCAGACGAACCGGCGCAAATGGTGAGGAAGAGGCCGGCCAACTGCACAACGACGTAAGCCAAGCCGACGACAAGATAATTGAGGTAATTCCCATTGAACGCCGGATTAAACCACATGCGTGTACCCATCTCAAACGGCATGGCCTGCGGTAACGCTGTCGTCTGTGAGACGCCTTGGGCGGCTTCGATCAGGCGCATCTCAATGCCCACGGAATATGTTGTCAGTACAGTATTGGCGGAGCTGAGTTCTGCCGTGCCGGCCAGATAGTTCGAGTAGTCCAGCAGCACTTGCACGCGAGCCGGCCCGTGAGCAAGTACCTCGCGCTCCAAGCCGCGGGGGAAGACAAAGCAGACATGAGCGCGATCGCGAGCGACCAACAGTGGGAATTCGTCGGGTGAATCAGCGTAATCGCCCAGCGAAAAGGTTTCGCTTGCCAGAATCGCGCTTGTCAGCTCGCGGGATAGGCGGGAATGATCCTGATCCACAATAGCCACAGGGATATGGACCACTTTTTTCGGCGAATAGATGGCACCCAGCGCGATGACATAGAGCATCGGGGCAAGAATCACGAGTGTAAGATATCTCCGCTGGAGACAAATCCATTGCCACTCACGTGACGCGACATTAAGGATCGAACGAATCAATTCTCACCTTCGTACAACACGACACGAGCCGTCATTCCATTGCGGAAGCGGCTATCGTCTTTCAGCTTGATGACAAGTTGAATGCCCCGCACATCGAAAGTACCTTGTTCGTTGGTTGCGCGCTTGGTTGCGAAATCGGCCGACTGGGTGACGCGAATCAACGTTCCATCGAATTCCTGGTTTGCCAGAGCGGGAATGATGACTTTGATCCCGCGCCCCAGGCGTAGGTTCCCGAATTTGGATTCGTCGACGTAGACCTTCACCTTGAAATCGTTGGCCCGGACGATGGTGAGCATAGGAAATCCAGGAGCAACCATCTCGCCGTCATTCGATACCCGCTCGGAAACGTAACCGCTCACCGGGGAGGCGATTCTCGTTTCGTCGTGGTAAGCAACCGCCTCATTCATCTGGCCATGTGCGGCTTCAGCGAGTTGCGTGGCAGCGGACAGGTCCTGCTTGCGAAGGTTCACCTGCAGCGAACCGTCTTTTGCCAACTGGAGAGCACCCTCCGCGGCGACAACGCCCTGGTGCGCCTGCTCAACCTTTGATTCGGCCGCGCCCAATTGGGCCTTGGCCGCAAGATACTTGTACTCGACTTCCTGTTCGGTCTGTTCAGGAATCACTCCATCCTCAAACAGCCCTTTGAAGCGCTTGTAGGTATCCGATGCAGTCTTGTAAGCGGCTTGCGCCTGGTTCAGGTTCTCCTGCGCCTGCCGTACATCTTCGAGGCGCGCGTTGTACTGCGCCTGCGCCTCCTTCAACTGATCAGCATATGTGAACTGCTGGAGCGTGACGGCCGTACCGGCCTGCGACACCTTAGCCAATGCGGACTGGTATGCGGCCGTCGCCTGCTCGACCTTCGCATCCAGTTCTTGCGACTCAAGGATCACAAGCGGATCCCCCGGCTTGACCAGCGCACCTTCGTCCACGAGCAGTTTCTGAATGCGTCCGGGAATCTTGGAGGAGACGCTGATTTCGTCACACTCAATTGTGCCGTCAACAATGGTCCGCGCTGCGGCTCGACGATGATGTGAATATGCAGCCAGACCAGCGATAACGATGATAGCGGCAGCGACAATCGCTGCGATCCATTTCTTTTTCACTTTTGAATCCTCGCGGAAACTTCAGCAATATCGCCTTGGTAGCGGTGGATGCCTAGATAGGCCAGGTCCATTCCGTAGAGAGCCTGTTGAATACTGATTTGCGCCGCGGTGAGCGACACATTCGCGTCCAGGACCTCGAGGCTGGTTCCGGTTCCGACCTCGAAGCGCTTCGTCGCCAGGCGCAGGCTTTCGGTTGCCAACTCAGCCGCCTTTTGGGCCGATGCAAGTTCTTCTTGCATCGACTCGAGATCGAGATAGGCGCTGCGCACTGCCAGCCGAATCTGTTCCTCGGCGTGGTGGTATTCAAATTCGGAGGAGTGCAACTGTGAGCGCGCCTCGCTGACGCGTGCCTGACGCTCGCCGCCGTCGAAAAGGTTGAGCGTGACCCGCCCTCCGACATACCATTGGGGATCGGTTTGCGCCAGCTTGTTGGTGACCATCTCCTTGCCCCCGAGGGCCGTCACTTGCGGCAGATAATCCGCTTCCTGTGCGTGGACCGCGGAGCGGCTGGCCGCAATCTTCTCGTTCAGCGCCTTCAGGATCGGACTGGACTGAACGGCAGCGTTCATAGCCTGATTCAGATCTGTGTCCTCGCCTATTTCGAACAGGCGACCGTTAACGGTCACGGGCGCTGAGTCGTCGAACGCCAGAGAGGTGCGTAGAGCGGCTTCAGCAAGTGCTGACTGGTTCTTTGCTTCGGTTAGCCGCTTTTCCTGTTCTGCAACCGCGGCCTCAGCGCGAATGACGTCGTATTTTGCAGCCGTGCCCTGCCGGAAGGCCGATTGTGCGTGCTCCAGGTGCTCCTTATAGGAACGAAGAGCTGCCTCATTCAGATCGACTACTTCGCGTGTGAGTAACACTGACAGATAGTTTCGTTCGGCCTCAAGCACAACATCGTCGTCTGTATCGCTCGCCACGGCCGCAGCGGCTTTTGAGCCGGCCTGCGCCTGGTGAATCGAGCTTGTGATTTTCCCGCCGGTAAAGAGCGGCAATCCAGCCTGAAGCTCCACGTGCAGGTTGTCCTGGGGCGCCACAGGGGTTGCGAGGGATTTCAATCCGAGAACGGGCACAAGGGGAGCCGGAATGGGCGACTGAATCTCAATCGGGTCGTTGAAGCGAAGGTACTGGCTCTGGAAATCGACCCTACCCCATCGCATGCTCTCCGCTCTCTTCGCCACCGCATCCGCCGTTGTGGCGTCCTGATGCGCCTGCTTTGAAAGCCAGCTTCGCGTGCGTGCCAGATCCGCAACCGACGCCAGGTCAAGATTCAGCGGTTGCGCAGGATTTGATGTGTGCACCGGGTTTGCCGGCTCCTGCCCGGAAATTCCAAAGGCGGAAATTGAGAGAAATGTGAGGAGGAGCAACCTTGCAACGCACTTACACGCACGGATGCGCTTCGTGTGGGAATATGAAGGAGTTTGACCGTTTGTCGCCCCGCCGTAAGATGGCCAGGCACGGCTGTAAACATCAGCGGTGTAGGTCAAAATTGGTTGCATGCCGAGAGAACACAAGCTCACGAGACTACCCTCTTACTGTGAGGACCGGGCACATGGCCTCACGATTGACACGGTTAGCAACGGTCCGGGGAAAGCGAATAGCAAGCTCGGAGAACGAATCTCGATGCGATCCCATGATGATGGTGACGGCGCGAACGCGCGTTGCGGCGCGCAGGATGCCATCGGCGGGATCGCACGACTCGACGAGCAATGTGGCGTTGCCCCTTAAGGCAGCGCCCTGAGGGATGAGTGCATTCATGTGCTCGATCGCGGACGATTCGTTGTCGTCCTGCGCCGAGCGATCCTTGCCAAGGAGATGCGTGCGATGCGGAGGAACCACGTGTAGCACAAACAACTGGCGTTCGAAGTCGTTTGCCAGCGAGACGGCATACGGCATGGCTTTTGCCGAGGCCTTGTTGAATGCCGTGGCAAACAGCAGCGGCCTTCCCGAATCAGCCGGGTTGTCG
>Ga0116111_1001053_pt1 | contig 20684 bp, 23 predicted proteins | sample June2015DPH_8_10_FD_89720 | JGI IMG/M metagenome (GOLD analysis project Ga0116111, IMG submission 89720) | Peatland microbial communities from SPRUCE experiment site at the Marcell Experimental Forest, Minnesota, USA - June2015DPH_8_100 | ecosystem: Environmental > Terrestrial > Soil > Wetlands... | reverse complement strand
TGTAGGGTTTCTGCCGAGTCCTGCGCCTATCATAAGGTAAAGCCTCGAAGCCACTCCCTTCCGCCATTCAACCAATCCACCTCCACCGCTCAATAGCGCGGTGAGCCAACACCATTTCGCCGCGCATCAAACGGGGTTGCCGCCGCCGCCTTGACGTGACGGTCCTTGGCTTCTAGCGACGCTAGGCCGCTTGCCCGTCAATAAAGTTCGCGCGGCGCTAAAGGGCGATACTCCACTTGATCGCCTCGCGCCAATTCTTTTGCTGTCCAACACTGAGAATTGGATCGCGGACGATACGGCGGATATAGATATGAAATTTTTGCTGAAGCAAAATCTGTAAAGTAACTTTTGCGCATTACTATCGCACTTTCACCGTCCGATATTTATCTTTGATTGAAGAATCAAAGAAGCGCCCCTTTGACGGCGCGGCCATGAAACGCTGATGCACATTTTTTGGCACGCCAGCGTAATCGTAAATTCCACCGCTTGTGAATTCGACCTCAAGGACGCATCGAAACCTGAGCTCTCTAAGAAGGAGCGGAAGCAGTTTAATCGTTTGAAATGCACCTTTCGCGAGGCGGCAGAACATCGTCGTGCATGGAAGCGGGCGTGCAAGATTGTCCGTGATCATTTCATTGCGCACATCCGCAAGCTGGCCCCGAGTCAGTAAATATCACTGGTTCGAAAGCGAAGATCCCGCCGACTATTAGTTCGGCGGGATTTCTTGCTTCCGTTCGAGCGTGAGATGGAACGAGCACGGCATCCTCGACTTTTGATCGCAGAGGGCATTCCTCGTGCGTGATCAGCTAGAGTTTTTTACTCTCGAGGAGGTCGCAAGTCGGTTCCGGGTCAGCCGTCGCACGTTGCAGGACTTTATACGGCAATATCCGTTTTATCGGACTCTAGGCCGTCGTAAGCTTTTCACTGAGACAGACATAGCTCGCCTGTACGAGGTTCTTCCATGCCCCTCAAACTTATCCCGCCCCGCCCGGGCAAATCGCCGTACTGGACCGTCCGCGGCTCGTACCTCGGCCAGTATGTGGACCGAAGCACAAAAGCTACTAAGCGAGCACTCGCCAAACAGGTCCTCGAAAAGTGGCAGCGCGAGATTGAGCGGAACGAATTTCGAGTCGCCGGCGAAGCCACGTTCCTGAGTGCAGCCGTCGCCTACATGAGGCATGGCGGCGACAAACGCCCGCTCAAGAAGCTGCTCGAACATTTCGGCGAGACGCCGCTGCGGCTGATCGACCAGGCGTCGATCGAAGACGCCGCGTCGGCGCTTTTCCCGACCCACTCCCCGGCAACCCGCAATCGGGAGGTGTTCACACCGGTTTCGGCTATCCTGAAGCACGCGGGGCGGGACTTTAAGGTCAAGCGTCCGAAGGGGTCGCGTGGCCGGGTCGTAACGCGCTGGCTATGGCCGGAGCAGGCCTTCCGTATCTTCGAGGCCGCCGGCAAAATCGACCTCGAATTCTCGATTTTCCTGCAAGTGCTATGCTATTGCGGCCTTCGATTGAGCGAGGCCTTGAGTATCCGGTGCGACGACGTGCGCCCGGCGGAAAACTTTGCCTTCATCGGCCACACCAAGAACGGCGACCCTCGTCCGATCTATTTACCGCCCCATCTGGTCAGCGCCCTTGCCGCACATCCCCGTGGCGCGCAGCGCCCTGGGGAACGGTTATTCCGCTTCCACAAGGGCGGAAGCCCTCTCCTACCTCCTGGAAGCCGCCTGCATGGTCGCCTGTAGTCTGGAGAAGCCGCGCAGGCTCAAGAAGGGCAAGAAGCTGCCGAGGCCACCCTATGAGCTGGACTGGGTCAATTTCCACACCTTCTGCCACACCTACGCGACCTGGATGCGCCGCTACGGCGGGCTCGACACCAAGGACCTGATCGACACCGGCCGCTGGAAGAGCGAGCAGTCGGCCGCCCGCTACGCGCACGCGGTGACCGGCGAGGCCGCCAGCAAGGCGGCGCTGCTGCCGACGCCCACCACGTACCAACCGGAGGCGACTTCGGTGGAGAACCCGTGGAAATCTGGTACGAACCCGGATTAACCCAGCGATATCAATCGGCGGTGATTCCCTTCACACGGGAGAGGTCGTAGGTTCAATCCCTACAGCGCCCACCAGCCTTCGCTCCCCTCGCAGCTACGGTTGACACCTTACCGCAGCGCCGCGGCCAATTCCTTGGCGCCGGGTTTGCTGATTTCCTGGTCCATGCGCACGTCGGTCGCCGCGATCAGCTTGGCGACGACGACGTTGCGCTGGGCGACGGGATTGTCCGCATAACCGTGGCGCTGAAAAAAATTCGCGGTCGGCACCTGGTCGCGCCAGGCTGGCGGCATCACGATCATATCGAAGCCGTTGCCGTCGCCGGTCAGATTCATCATTTCCAGCTCGGCGGCGCTGAGCGTCCTGCCGTAACCCTTGCGGCGGGCGAACACCACGGAGTCCAAAAGCTTCTGGGTTTGCAGCAAGGGCCCGATATCGAGGTCCAAATTCAACGCATGAACGCCGAGACCCTTCGGCGTATTCGCCAGCGCCTGATGCTCGTTCCAGTCGTCGGGAACGCTTGTGCTGAAATTGACCATCCTGCGAAGGATCGCGAGCTTACTCTGCAAAGCCCGCTTCCCGGCGTCCGGCAATTGCGCGGCGCGCACTTCCAGGCTGCTGACGAACTGCGCGCCCTTCTCGGCGACGATCTCGACGGTATTGGTCGCCAACAACTGGTTGTAGCCGAGCGCCGTGGTGATGGCGCGCGCCCGCTTGTTGTATTCGAGCCCGGCCTGGACGTCGTAATCGCCGTTGCCGCCGGCCTCGAAGCCGTAGATGCGCACGATCTGCTCTCCGGTCAGCCCGGCGGCCAGCGCGACCTTGGCATAGACGCGTTTGAACTCGCCGTCGCTTTGCGGCCGCCGCGGCACGAATTTGAATTCGCGCTGTGCCGCGGCGAGAAAATCGGCCACCACGGGCACGTAAATTGTAGGCGCCGGCGGCGCTTCTTCATGGGGTTTCGAAGGATCGCGCGGCTTCGGCGGCCCGCTATAAACCGGCGGCTGCGCCAGCACATAATCGTCGAGTGCAATCGGTTCGTGGCTCGCGCGCTTGGCGGCGCGCAGATGCCGCTTTTCCGCGATCGCGCTCCAGTAAGCTTCGGCCGCGGCGGCGTAGCTCGCCTGCGCCTGCATGTACTCTTCCAAGGCGCGACGGTATCGCGCCATCGCCGCGGCCAACGCCGACGGCTCCAGCACCGGTTGATTGCGCTGGTCGGCGGCCTGCGCGCGGCCTGCCGCAGGCGACACCAGGATCGATGCGGCCAGCAGATATCCCAGGCGCCGGTAGCTTCGAGGAAACCCCAATCCGCTCGTCCTCCAAGTCGAGGCGCTAACGCCGCAGCCGGCGCCCGCCGGGATTGCCGCGGCGCGGCGGCGGCCGCGGCCCGGGCATGCGCGGATTGCGGTTCGGCGATTGCGGACCGCCCGGCCGCCGCAGGTTGTTCGGCCCGCGCTGGCCTCCGCGCGACCCACGCCGCTGGATCGTCATCTGCCGTCCGATCCTGTGCGAGACGCGCAATCGCTGCAGCACGCCGCGGTCGCGGGCCGCTTCCTGCGGCGGAATCTGAAACGGCACGGCCTCTAATCGCCCGCCGGCGCCCGGCCGGATGGCAAAGGCGCTGGCGCCTTCAGTCAGAGCGCCAAGGCGCCCGCCCTGCCGGTTGAACACCTCGATCCGGCCGACGTGCCCGTCGCTATCCGGATAAAGCTTGATTCTGGGCTCGCCGGCGCCGCCTCCCGCCGGTATATCGACCACGCCGGTGGTGCCGCGAATCCCGAGGGTCGCGGTCGGCGTCGTGATCTTCATGTCGCCGGTCTTGGCCACCAGGCTCGCCACGAAGGCGGCGGTGCCGAGCGCGACATTGAACGAGGCGGCGTTGGCGTTGCCGCCCTCCTGATAGACGAATTCACTGACAACGATGCGGGTATTCGCGGAGAGGCTGAAGGTCGTCTCGTCGTCGAAGGTGACGCCGAGCGAGGAATTGGCGCCGGTCTCCAGCGTATCGTTCTTGAAGATCGGGTCGTTGACTTGCAGCGCGACGGCCGCGGCATTGGCGCGGCTCACCGTCGCGCTGCCTTGCAGGGTGGCGACCTGACCGACCTGATCGGCGGCGGCCGGATTTAATTTCGTGGGAGCTTGCGCGCGCGCCGCGAACGGCCAGGGCGATCGCCAAGGGAACGGCCACGGCCACGGCAAAGCCGCGGCCGTGCCCCCGAGAAGGATTATGAATTCGCGCCGCGTCATGCCGCCCCCGTTGCACCCCGCCGAGGATCAGAACGTACCTGAAAAGCCCGGCGGCGACGGCCGAATGCCGTAGCCGGCTCGCCGCCGAGCCGGCTCACTTATTGATCGTCGCCGCGCCCGCCGTGCACACCACCTCGTCCTGAGAACCGGTGCCGCCGGAGCAGCCGATGGCGCCGATCAGCTTGCCGTCCTCCACCAACGGAATGCCGCCCCGCGAAGCGATGATGCCGTCGAGCGTCTCGATGTAGGTGAAGCCTTTTTGCATCGCCTCTTCAAAAACCTTCGTTGGCCGGCGGAATTTTGCCGCCGCGCGCGCCTTGTGCTCTGAGACCGCAATCGAGGCCAGCTGCGCGCCGTCCATGCGCGCGAAGCTGACGAGACTGCCGCCGGAATCGACCACGGCAACGTTCAGCGGCCAGCCGCGCTTGTTGGCTTCGGCGACGGCCGCCTGGATGGCGGCTTGCGCCCTTTCCAACGAGATCGGGGCGCCATAGGGCGTATTGAACGGCATTTTCTCCGGCACGGTGTCGAGCGGGTTTGCCGCCGGCGCCGCAGGCTGTTGGGCATTCGCCGCGCCGGCCAACAAACCGGTCGCCAGCAGGGCCGCAGTCAATGGGCAAATTTTCATTGGATTTCCTCCCTTGCATGGCGACCTTGTCGCCATCGCTTTCCCACCCAAGATGTTAGTCGAAAAGCCGCCGTGTGCGCCACACGCTTGAAGCCCGGCTGGTCGGCCGGGCCGCGGCAACGCTCCGTCAACCATGCGCACCAAAATTCGTCGCTATACGAGACCTTCCGCGATTTTGCAGCAATGCCGGCGCGCAGTACCGCGGCGGCCCTGCGCATTCTCCGGCAAGGACAGAGCATGCGCGACCCGGTTCACCGCTCGAGGCTTGTCATAATCGCCCACCGATTTCGCCCGCTATTTGATGTCGCGGGCGAAGATCGGCCGCTGAAAGCGGCAAAGTGCGGGTGAAAAGCGAACGGCCTCGGCCCTGAGGGAAAGGGCCAAGGCCGTCCTGATGTCGGCAGGCGCCCCATCGTATGCCCCTCCCCGACACTCCGCGATCATGCCGAACCCAGGTTGACTGATCGTTACGGATGCCGGCGCGCAACGCTCTCTATGCGCGTCCTTTTGTCGCCGCGACTGTCCTGTGAGCGGCCATAGCGGGGAACCTTCGCCAACATAATCGGTTGTCTCGCAAAGCGAATTCTCTTGCCTCGCCGATCATGCCGGATTCTCGCGAACCAAAGCTGCCCTTCCGCAAATTGCTGTGGCATGGGATGATGGGAATAACGCTGGGCGTTATCTTCGCCGGACTATTGCTGCACAGCGGCGCGTTGCAGGCCGACGATTTTGTCGATGCTCCGGTTGGCTTGTTGGCTCGGCTTGGCATTCTGCTCACGGTCGCGTGTGTTTTCGGTATTGGCACGACATTGACCGGCGCACTATTTCTGGTGGACGAGAATTTCTGAGTTTCGCAACCGCGTCGCGGACCGCAAGGGTGAACCGCAGTCACGGAGGCAGCGATGCCCGATGACATGCCACCGAGGCCATCCGGAACAGACGTCGGCTGGGGTTTCGCCATTTTGGCGGCGATCATGCTGATGATCCTGGTCGGCTGGGGTTGGAGCGGCCAGGGCCGCGGTTGGGGCCGCAGCAATCAAATGGCGCATATGATGCCGCCCGCGGTCAGCTCCACGAACGGGCCGGCCACACGGGCGGAAACAGCCCGCATGCCGTCAAACGGACGCTGACCAACGCCTCCCGGCGGGGGCGTCACCGTCCCGGCGGTATGCGCGACAGATTTTTTTGCTGCAGCTCGTCGAGATAGTCCCGCCAATATTGCTCGCGATTCCGACCGAGCTCGAACAAATAATCCCAGCTGAAAATCCCGGTCGAGTGTAGATCGTCGAAAACCAGCCGCACGGCATAATTGCCGACCGGATGCAGCTCCAGAATCTGCACCTCGCGCTTGCCGGCGACGACACGGCGCTCGGCCGGCGAATGACCCTGCACTTCGGCGCTCGGGCTGCGGACGCGCAGATACTCCGCCGGCAGCTCGAAGCTCTCGCCGTTGTCGAAGGCGACCGCAAGTGCTTTGCGATCCTTGTGCAGGCGCAGTTCCGTCGGCCAGGGATTACTCATCGATCAGTGCTCGTGCTCATTTGCCGCCCACGCTGGTGTCCCGCGCGGCCGCAGCGCCGGCGATCTTTCCGAACACCGCGCCGGACATGAGCCCGGTGCCGCCGGGATAATTGAAGTAGAACAGCCCGCCGACCAGCTCGCCCGCGGCGTAAAGCCCGCGGATCGGCTGGTAGTCGGTATTGAGCACCGCCGCGCCGTTATTGATGCGCAAGCCGCCGAAGGTGAAGGTGATGCCGCAGGTCACCGCGTAGCCCTCGAAGGGCGGCGCGTCGATCACGTTCGCCCAGTTGCTTTTGTCGACGGCGAGACCTTGCGTGCAACGCCCGTCCTTGATGTTCGGGTTGAACGGCACGTCGGTGCGCACCGCGGCATTCCATTCCTTAACGGTCTTGAGAAACTCCGCCGCGTTCACGCCTTCGAGTTTCTGCGCAAACTCCTCGATGGTGTTCGCCGCCACCTTGGTGATCTGCCGGATCCGGTATTCGTCGCGCAGCAGATGCTTCACTTTCCGGTCGAAAACCTGCCAGGCGAACTGGCCGGGCTGTTCCAACACCACGCGGCCGTATTTGGCGTAGGTGTAGTTGCGGAAATCCGCGCCCTCGTCGACGAAACGCTTGCCGGCTGCGTTGACCAGGATGCCGAACGGATAAGAGTGCTTCTGGAATTGATCGCCGACCGCTAGATCGCCGAATTCGGGCGCGTTCAGCTCCCATTGCACGGCGTGGCAACCCGACCAATTGCCGCACGGCGAGCCGCCGATATCGAGCGCCATGCGGATGCCGTCGCCGGTGTTGTAACGGCTGCCGCGCACCTTGGCGAGGTCCCACGACGGCCCCAGATAGCGCGTGCGCCATTCTGGATTGGCCTCGAAACCGCCGCAGGCAAGCACCACCGATTTCGACCGCAGCTCGCGGACCTCGCCGTTCTGCCGCACCCGCACGCCTTCGACGCGATTGCCGTCGTAAAGGAGATCAAGGGCGCGCGTTCGGTAGCCGGCGGCGATGCCGCGTTTCGCCGCGGCCTCCGTGAGCATGGCGACGAGACCCGGCCCGCCGCCGACCGTTTCGACCGTCAAGCCGCCCCAGAATTTGAACTTGCCGTCGATCTTGAACGCCTGGCGGCCGTAGATCGGAATAAAGCGCACGCCTTTCTCGCGCATCCAATTGAGCGTCGAAAAACTCTCCCGCACCAGAAGCTCGACGAGATCGGGATCGGCGCGATGCCGCGTGACGCGCGCCATGTCGTCGAAGAACTGGTCGGCAGTGTAGGTGCCGAAATCCGTTCCATCGATTTCCGCCGGCGTGAGATCGGGGATGAGCGTCTTGATGTCGGCGACGCCGTTATAGACCACGCGGATCGAGCCGGCGGTGAAGCGGCTGTTGCCGCCGGACTCCGCCTCCGGCGCCGCTTCGAGCACCAGCACCTTGGCGCCGTGCTCCTGCGCCGCCAGCGCCGCGCAGAACGCGGCATTGCCGGCGCCGACGACGATCACGTCGGCGGCTTGGTCCGGCACCGTCTACTCCGCCGCCTGGGTGGCGCCGCCATGCGCCTTCGACCAGCCGGCCGGATCCTTCATGAATTTTTCCGCTTCCCGCAGCCTTGCCTTGTCGAACCGGCCGCTCTTCTTCGCCGCCTCCAGGACGTCCCACCAGGTGGCAAGAAAATGCAGCGTAATGCCGAGTTCGGCGAGGATTTTTTTGCCCTCGGGAAAGATGTCGTAGAAGAAGAAAACGAAGCAATGCTCGACCGTGGCGCCGGCGCCGCGCAGCGCCTTGCAGAAATTGACCTTGCTGCGGCCGTCGGTGGTCATGTCCTCGACCAGTAGCACGCGGTCGCCCGGTTCGATGTGGCCCTCGATCTGCGCATTGCGGCCGAAGCCCTTCGGCTTCTTGCGCACGTATTGCATCGGCAGCATCAGGCGGTCGGCCATCCAGGCCGCGAACGGGATGCCGGCGGTCTCGCCGCCGGCCACCGCGTCGAACTGCTCGAAGCCGACCTCGCGCTCGACGGTCGCCACGCCGAAGTCGATCAGCGCCCGCCGCGCGCGCGGAAACGAGATCAGCCTGCGGCAATCGGTGTAAACCGGGCTCGCCCAGCCGGAGGTGAAGATAAACGGCTTGTCGGTCATGAAGCGGACAGCCTCCACCTCGATGAGCATCTTTGCCGTCAGCTCGGCGATCGCGTCTTTGTCAGGGAAGCCGGTCATTTTTGTCTCTCCATTCCCCTCCCCCTTGTGGGGAGGAGTCCGGGGTGGGGGTCGTGAGGTTCTCGCGGGTCGTCGATTCGCGTCGCCTCTCTACCCCCCTCCCTACCCTCCCCCACAAGGGGGGAGGGAATTTAGCCCACCACCTTCCACGCGATGGTCTCGCCGCCGCGATAGACCAGGGCGCGCTCGTCTGGGCCGGGCACCTTGACCTCCGGCGGCGCCGTCCAAGGCGTTTTTTCCAGCACGATCTTATCCTCGTTCGGCGGCAAGCGATAATGCTTGGGTCCGTTGAGCGAAGCAAAGACCTCGAGCTTGTCGAGCGCACCTTCCTCCTCGAACACCTGGGCGTAGGTCGCAAGCGCCACCGGGGCATTGAAAATGCCGGGGACGCCGTTGACCGCAACCTTGCGCGCCAACGGATGCGGCGCGGAATCGGTGCCGAGGAAATAGCACGCCGCGCCGGAGGTCGCGGCTTTGCGCAACGCAGCGCGGTCCTGGGCGGTCTTGATGACCGGCATGGCGTACATCATCGGCTTCAGCCCCGCGCCGAGCCAGTCGGTGCGCGTCAGGTTCAAATGGTAGGGCGTGATGGTGGCGCCGACCTGCGGCGCGGCGGCCTTGACGAATTCGGCACCGGCCTGCGTGGAGAGATGCTCCAGGATCATGCGCAGGCCGGGAAATTGCTTCACCCATTGCGACAGCCGGCGATCAATGAATACCGCCTCACGGTCGAAAATGTCGATGTCGGGACCTACCTCCTCGCCGTGCATGAGAAACGGCATGTCGATCTTCTCCATGCGCTCCAGCACGCGGGCGATATTCCGATAGTCGGTGACGCCGGCCGCCGAATTGGTCGTGGCGTTCGCCGGATAAAGCTTCACGCCGGTGAACACGCCGTCGCGGAAGCCGCGCTCGACGTCGTCGGGATCGGTGTCGTCGGTGAGATAGCAGGTCATCAGCGGCTGAAAGCGCGACCCCGGCGGCAGTGCCGCCTTGACCCGCTCGCGGTAAGCAATCGCGTCTCGCGTGGTGCGCACCGGCGGCGTCAAGTTCGGCATCAGGATGGCGCGGCCGAAATCCTTGGCGGTATACGGCAGCACGGTCTTGAGCATGTCGCCGTCGCGGACGTGCAGGTGCCAGTCGTCGGGCCGGCGGATGGTGATACGTGTGGTCATCGCGGCGCCAGTAATCACCGATTTCACTGCCATGCAATGCCGAGAGCCGCGATGCGCTTACGAGGGACAAGTCGTCGCCCCCTTATTCAACGCCACATGGTTTCCATTCCGCCGGCGGTGATGCTGCTCGGCATTGCCGCGCTCACCTATTTGTTCGGGATGATCGCCGTCATTTTTGCGGCGCCGATCGTTGTCGTCATCTTCGCCGCGGTGAACCTGATCTACGTGCGCGACACGCTCGGCGGAAAGACCGCGCTGATCCGCAAGTTGCGATGAAATACGAAGGGTGAATGGGCTAAGAAGCTGGTCGGAGTGGCAGGATTTGAACCTGCGACCCCCACGTCCCGAACGAGATAGCTTACATACCCTTTCTTGAATTTTCACGGATTTTTGTTGCATTCGCGGACGACTGTTCGCGATTTAGACCGCTTAAGCTGTGGCGAACCTGTGGCGGGGCATTGTGTGGGTAGAATGGACGAAGCTGTCACGCAGCAATCGCCAGATCCGATCTTGTTAGGGCCTCGCAGGGTACCGCAGCTTGTGAAAGCACCAAGTCCTTCACGATGCGAACCAACCTGGCATCGCGTGGCACATCGGCCAGGAAAAAGCCGGTCTTGCGCGCGAGCGCTTTCATGGGCTCGTTGGTGCGCAATACATCGCCGCAGAGATACCTCGCGCCGAGGGTTCTGACTCGGCATTCGATGTCAGCGATGAGCAGCGTGCCGAGCCCCCTCCCGCGCCAGTCGTCTGCGAGCGAAAGTGCGAATTCACTTTCGAGCCCATCGGGCGAAAGGGCATAGCGCGCCTCGCCAACTACGATCAATGCGCCATCGACGACGGTCTCAGCGAGCAGCGCCAATTGGCTTTGTCCACCGAGATGGATCACGTGGTCTAGTTCCGCTGGAGGCAGTTCATGCAGCGCACCGAAAAACCGATTGTAGCGGGATTCTTGCGAGAGGCCGCGGACATAGGCTTGCAGAACGCCGGCATCGCACGGGCCGATCGGCCGCAACGTCACGCATTGTCCAACCGGCAAGGGCAGCGCACTAACGAGACGGGGTTGAGCGCGCGCCATGGCACTTACGCCGCGCGACGGAGCGGATGCCGGGCAATGACCGAGCCCAGTTGGACGATGAGCAGGGCCGGACCACGCAGTGCCGTGACAAGCGACAGACCCGGCCGGTTGAGCACAAAGGAATCCCCACTGTCGATGAGTCTGTCCTCGCGACCTCCCTCCTGGGTGATCCAGAGGGCGCCGCGAAGGCATTTCACCTCACGGCCGGCGCCGTCCGCGATGCGGAGCGATTCGCGCTCCTAAGGTAGACCGGGGTATCGAGCGGAGCTGCCATGTTCGCCTCCTCTTGCATGATCACAATGCATGCGATCTAATGATCGCTTCAGTCACAGTACTAGGCTAAGCTGGCAGTCTGACGGTGAGTTCGGCGTATTTCAAACGATCTTTATTCAGGCGATAGATGAGTTTTAGGCATGCCTCGCAAGCGTTATAACCTGCCGCATCTAGCCTTCTTCCAGGGCTTCGAGGCTGCGGCGCGCACCTTGAGCTTCACCAAGGCGGCCGAGGAGCTATTCATCACACAGTCCGCCGTGAGCCGGCAGATCAAGGCACTCGAGGACGCTCTCGCCTTGAAGCTTTTTGAGCGTCGGCCGCGGTCGCTAACATTGACCAAGGACGGACAAGCGCTCTATCGCATTGCAACCGACGTGCTCGATCGGCTACAGGCTGCGACTGACCGACTCCAAGCCGAAACCCGCGCCCGCCAGCTCTCCATCACGACTACGACCGGCTTCGCGGCTCTCTGGCTCATTCCGCGACTCAGGCGCTTCACGGCGCTTCACCCGGACATCGATGTCCGGATTTCGGCCACGACCGACGCGCTCAATCTGGAGCGGGGCCTGATCGATCTCGCCATCCGCTACTGCAAGCCTGAGACGGTGCCGGAGGGCGCGGTCCGATTGTTCGGCGAGGAGATGATTCCGGTGTGCAGCCCTGCGCTCTTGCGTGACAACAGGCGTCCGCTAAAACGGCCGCAGGATCTCGCGCATCACACTCTTCTGCACTTCGATTATGTCGGCGCGGAAACCATGTACATAGATTGGGGTACCTGGCTTACAGCGCTTGGCATCAGTGAGCTCAAATCCGCCGGCGCTTCACTTCAGCCAGTACGAGCAGATGATCCAGGCGGCGATCAGCGGCCACGGCATCGCGCTTGGGCGTCAGCCGCTGGTTGGTGATCTTATCGAATCGGGTGCGCTCGTCGCGCCGTTTAAACAGACGCTGGTTGGATCGCGTGCATATTTCATCATCGAATCGCGGCTCTCCACCGGCAAGCCGCAGGTGCGCGAGTTCGCGCAGTGGCTGCTCGCGGAAACGCGGGCGACTGATGGTGCGCCGTGATGACCTCCCAGCTCGTCCAACGCTTCAGCGGAAGAGCCGGACGCGCTATTGCGCTTCTAGTGGATCAGGTGAGCGTGGTGCCGTCCATCGGCACTTCAAGGCGAGCTATGCGCCGCGAGCCTATGGTGCCGCGGTCGATTCCCCTCCGTTGGAGCGGATTTGCGCCATCGCGCCCGGCCCTGGAATCGCCCCCGGCGGGCACTTGCCGAGGATGATCATGCCGAGAACTTCATCCTTGGTTACGTCCTGAACGCGAGCTGTGCCGACAACGCGCCCGTTCTTCATCGCGCAAATCCGATCCGCCAGATCAAAGACGTCATGAATATCATGGCTGATCAGGAAGATGCCGATGCCGTCGGCCTTGAGCTGCTTGACGAGCTCGCCGACCTGCGCTGTCTCCTGCGGTCCAAGCGCCGCCGTCGGTTCGTCCATTACCAGAATATGTGCATTGAACAGGATCGCCCGCGCGATCGCCACCGACTGGCGCTGCCCGCCGGACAGCGCTTTGACGGGATCTTTGAAGCGCTGGAAGTGCGGGTTGAGGCGGCCCATGACCTTGCGCGCTTCGGCCTCCATGGCGATGTCATCAAGCGTCCCCCAGCTTGTTCTGAGCTCGCGGCCGAGAAACAGATTGGCGGCGGCGTCGACGTTGTCGGCTAGCGCGAGCGTCTGGTAGATCGTCTCGATGCCATATTTCTTGGCGTCGCGCGGATTGGCAATTGTCGCCTCCTTGCCGCGAATGTAGATGGTTCCAGAATTGCGCTTGTAGGCGCCAGAGAGAATCTTTATCAGCGTCGACTTTCCTGCGCCGTTATGGCCCAGCAGCGCCATCACCTCGCCTTCGTAGAGGTCGATCGACGCCTGGTCGACGGCGTGAATGCCGCCGAACGACATCAAAATGTCGCACATCTCGACGAGAGGGATGCGTGAGGCGTCCATGTAGCGCTCCTCTATTGCGCCCGGCGCCGATAGACGGTGTCGAGCCACACCGCGACCACCAGAACGGCGCCAACGACGATGTTCTGCAGCGGCGTATCGACGCCGAGCAGCACCATGCCCGACTGGAGCGACTGCATGAGCACGGCGCCGAGCATCGCTCCGGCCACGGTGCCGACGCCGCCCGCTAGCGATGTTCCGCCGATGACCGATGCGGCGATGACCAGCAGTTCGGCGAGCGTGCCTTCCGAGTTCGTAGCCGCGTTGAGACGTGCGATCGACACGGCGCCGCCGATGGCGGCGAGCAGCCCCATCAGCATGAATATCTTCATGATCACCCAGCGCGTGTTGACGCCGGCAAGCTCGGCCGCCTCCGGGTTGCCGCCGATTGCGTTAGACATAGCGGCCGAAGCGCGTTCGCGTCGAGAGGAAGGTCATCGCCACGCCGACGCCAATCGCGATAAGAACCGGAATCGCGATCCCATGTGAGATGAAAAGGCCACCCTCGGGAAGCGCAATATGGTTCGCTTCGGCGTAGCGGCGCACGCTACCGATCGGCCTGGGATAAGCGTTGACGATTGCGACGGCGGCAAGGACCAGAGCGCAGGCGACGCCGCCAAGAAAGACTTCGGCCGTCATCGGTCGAAGCGGGAAGTGGAACTTCTTGCGCTGGGCGCGGCCGTGCGCCAGCAACAGCACCGCCGCGACGCAAACGACCAGGCCGACCACCCAACTCCAGGTCGCGCCGATCGAGCCTTCCGGACCGCCGCCCATGAGCTTGAATGTGCTGTCCAACGGCGCGACCGTCTGACCGCTCGTCACCCACCAGGCCGCGCCGCGCCAGACGAGCAGGCCGCCAAGCGTTACGATGAAGGACGGAATGCCGAGATAGGCGATCACAAAGCCCTGGAACGCGCCGAGGATGACGCCGAGGACCAGCCCGACTGCCAGGGTTAGAACCCAGGTCGCCGGATGTTCGAAGCCGAGAAGCTTCGGAAGCAGATCAGCCTGGGTGACGCCCATAATCATCCCGATAAAGCCGAGCATCGACCCGATCGACAGATCAATGTTGCGTGTCACGATGACGAGCACCATGCCCGTCGCCATGATAGCGACTGATGATGACTGCACCGACAGATTCCATAAATTGCGGGGCGTGAGAAACAGGCCGCCCGAAAGCACGTGGAAAGCAATCCAGATCAGCAGCAACGCGCCGACCAAGCCGAGCATCCGAGTGTCGAGTTCTGTGGATTTGAGAAAGCGGGTGAGCGGAGGCAAATGGCTTGGCCGGGCATGCTGAGCCGGCGCCGGCGCTTGGGTCATTGGCATCCTCCTGCCCGGCGCGATCGCCGCCGCCGGACATGCCGAGTTAATTGCCCGCCGCGGTCATCGTCAAACCGCGGCGGCTTTCGGAGTCCTTTAGTCCGCGATCAACCACAGACCTCGACCGTGCCGGGCTTAACGCCGTGGCAAACTTCGTCCTTCTTGATCCAACCCGCATCGATGACGACGTTGAGGTTATCCTTGGTGATCGGGATCGGCGTCAGGAACAACGAGTTCATCTCGACTTTCTTCGGGCCGCCCGTGAACTTCACAACGCCCGGAACCTCGCTCATCTTCTTGCCGTCAGCAAGCAGCGAGGCGATTTCAGCCGCTTTCTTGCCAAGCTCGCGGGCGTCCTTCCACACGGAGACGGTCTGCGTGCCGAGTGCGATACGGTTGAGCGCGGCATGATCGCCGTCCTGACCCGAAACCGGCACAGAGCCGGTCATGCCTTGCGCCGCAAGCGCGGCTATGGCGCCACCAGCCGTGCCGTCGTTCGAAGCCACGACCGCATCTACCTTGTTGTTATTCTTTGTCAGGATCTGCTCCATATTCTTCTGGGCGTTCGCGGGCAGCCACCCCTCGGTATACGCCTCGCCGACATTCTTGATCTTGCCGGCATCCATGGCGTGTTTCAGCTCCTCCGTCTGGCCGGCGAACAGGAAATCTGCGTTCGGATCGGCGGATGATCCCTTGATGAAGGCGTAATTGCCATGCGGCTTGACCGCGAAGACGCCGCGAGCCTGCATCCGTCCAACTTCCTTGTTGTCAAACGTGATATAAAATGCGTTCGGATTTTCGATCAGGCGGTCATAGCCGACCACTGGAATGCCTTCGTCGACCGCCTTCTGCACGGCCGGGCCGATGGCGGACGAGTCCTGCGCCAGGACGATCAGTACGTTGGCGCTCTGCGAGATCAAGCTTTCGATGTCGGTCAATTGCTTCTGCGCGGATGATTGCGCGTCGGCGGAGATATACTTGTCACCGGCCGCCGTGATAGCGGCCTTCATCGCGGCTTCGTCGGTCTTCCACCGCTCTTCTTGGAAGTTCGACCAGGAAACGCCGATAACTTTGCCCTTGGCTTCGGCGAAGACGACGAAGGAAAACGACAATGCGGCGCCCGCCAGCAAGGCGGTTGCAAACTTTCCCATGATGACCCTCCCTGCGCCGGGAGCGGCGTTGCGCCCGGTCCGGCCGATATAGAGGCTATGGCGCCACAAGGCCAAGCGAGTTGAGATAACTATCGTTGATGCGACCGTTTCCAAACCTGGCGGCTTCCAGATAAGCATTGAGGATGGCCAACGCCTGTTCGCGCGGCGGTAGGGAACCCGGCTGGAACGCTCTGATGTCAGAGCTCCCGGCATTGGCGATCAGATCCCATCCTGCCGGCTTTTGAATTGAGATCACAGCGGAGTCCGAATCGAGATTCTTGTAGGGCCAAAAGCACCACCCGATGCCGAACTGCTCATGAAGCTGGCGGAACCGCTCGTTCCAATTGTCGGTCGATTCGCCGGTCTCGCCGATGAGCAAAGGCACATTCCAGCGATTGCTGAAATTCAGATAGCTCTGGAGCGAGTCGCGCGTGGGGTTAGCCCAAAACTTGTGATAGGTGTAAACGGTGTTGGCGTCGAAAGGCCGGTCGAACACGGCAAAGCTTGTGCTCCATTGCGCGCCGGCGAGCAGCACCACATGGTTCGAATCCACGCCGCGAATTGCAGCAACGATTTCGCGGTAAAGCGGCTCCAGTCGCGGATTGAGATAATCCTCGTCGCTATAGGGCGAGATCGGTTCGTTCAAAAGGTCATAGCCAAGGATGGTCGGTTCGTCGTGATAGTGCGCGGCGAGCTGCCGCCATAACGCGATAGTGAGGCGCCGATATCGCGGCACGTAGAACGTGAGTGGGAAGCCAGTGCCGTCATCATGGTTGACCCCGGTCTGGCCGCCCGGCGCAGCGTGCAGATCGATGATGACGCGCAGGTCAAATTCCTGGCACCATTGGACAAGCCGGTCGAGAAGATACCAGCCCTGTCCTTCGAATCGGTCCGCGCCGCTGTCACCGGGCTCGACGAAAAGCCGCCAATGTAGCGGTACGCGTACGGTATTGAACCCCGCCGCTTTGATGAAACGGATATCGTCTCTGGCGATGTATCCCTCGCGGAACTCGGTCCAGAAGCGCGACGCCTCTTCCGGCCCGATCAGAGTTTCGATGACGCCTGCGATCTCTGCTGAGGCGCGCGCATGTGTGAACCTGAACATATAGCCTTCTGGGACCAGCCAGTTACCGAGATTGATTCCCTTGATGGCAAAATGGTCCCCGTGGACGTCGACAAGGCGCGTCCCTTCGGCATGGATGAAATTGGGCGGTGCGGCCACGCCCGGTCCATTCCCGATGATCAGAGTGATGAAAAGCACAAAGGCGCCGACCCGACAGAATCGACGGCAATCGCTTGTACCGCCGCTCATCAAATGTGTCCTTTCAGGAATAGCTCGATGTTGATCCCAATCGCACAAGCGGCGCGCACCCACTCGCCCAGCGGCTCTTTTCTGACTAGGATTTGTTCCCACCCTAGATCGCAGATTACTAAAACGAGAAACGATCACCAATGAAAATCCGGGGATGAGCTCGGTCGCGTCTCGCCCCTAGCAGCAAGGTCGAATATTCGATGTCCGGCATGCCTTTTTTCCAGGCGCTCATCCTCCTTGCATCGGTCATTGTTATCATCGTTGCAACGCAATGGCGTCAGCTCCATCCGTTTCTCGCAATTGTAGTCGTCGCCTCGGCTTTTGGCTTAGCCGTGGGGTTTTCCACCGGCTTTCTCGGTAAGGCTTTCGGGGCTGGTTTCTCCCTGGCGATCTATTCGCCCGGCCTGGTGATCGTCGCTGCCAGCTTTGTTGCCGGTGTCGCCGAAAGTACGGCAGCTTCCGAATGGCTCACGACGAAAATCGATCATTGGCGATGGCTGGGACCCACGAGGTTGGCGGCACTCTTAGGTCTGATCGCCGGTATCGGCGCTTCGCCAGCCAGTGCTTTTGCCCTTCTCACCCCTCTTCTTCGGGCCGTGCGTGGTGGAGCGGCGCCTAACGGGAAGGCCACGACGGTCGCGTCGGCGCTTGCGATTTCGGCGAGCCACGGTCTCCTGTTGGTTTCGCCGGTGCTGATCGCGCCCGCTTCTATACTCAATGCCGGATGGGGCCGCCTCGCTCTGTTCGGTTTGCCGCTGGCACTCTTACTGGTTGCATGTGGCGCGGCCTGGGCCCGATGGCTGTCAGTCGTTGGAGCCTCACCCCGTCCGTCAATAGAGGAGCAGCATTCAATCCTGCCGAAGCGAGGCGGCTGGTCCGCGATCGTGCTGGTTCTCGCGACGACGATCCCGTTAATGATGTTGATGGTTCAATCGCTCGGCGACATTCCCAGCGAGCCGTTCGGTGGGGGACCGACTCGGGAGATGGTGCTTGGAGTGGGTCGCCCGCTGGTCCTCTTTTTGGTCGGGCTTGGCATTATGGTCATCGGTCTCTGGCGGTTGAGCGTGAAGCTTCTTGCCGATTCAACCTGGACCGGACACATCCTTGGTAACGTCTCGAGTGTCCTGCTGATCGTGGGCGCCGCAGGTGGCTTTCAGCGGCTCTGCCAAGAAACCGGCATGGCCGAACTGCTCGGTGAACGTCTCCTTGAGTGGCACGTTGGGGGACCTGGCGCGTTGCTGATCCCGTTCCTGATCGCGGCAGTGATAAAGACCTTGCAGGGTTCATCGCTCGTCGCGGCCATAACCACCGCGGGTATGGTGCACCCGATCTTGGCGCCTCTTGGAATCGGCGACGAGACCGAAAAGGCGCTCGCCACTCTCGCTATTGGCGTCGGCGCAATGACCGTCTCCCACGTTAACGACGAATATTTTTGGTTGGTTACAGGTAGCGGCGGGCTTTCTCCGCTGCGTGGGCTGGCCCTGGTCACTGTCGGGACGCTGCTGCAAGGCCTCATCGCGGTGGCAGCGCTGCTCGCATTATCTGTGCTGGTTTCCAGATTCTGAAGAGACGGTGTAGGTCACCACGAGGCAAATGATGTCAAGTAAATCTGCGTCATCGAAAATTGCAGAAACACCTAGCCCATCGCGTCGCGATCTAATGAAACTAGCGGGCGCCGGGGCGGTTACGGTGAATTGTGCAACACCTGCGAGCACGCAGACGGCCGGCGAGCGAGCAGGGTCGGGTCCGTGCGCCCAACGAGGTTTCCCGCATGATTTCCTTTGGGGCACCGCGACCGCGTCATATCAGATCGAAGGCGCGTGGAACGAAGACGGCAAAGGTGAGTCTATCTGGGACAGGTTCGCGCATACGCCGGGCAAGATCGAGAACAACGAAACTGGTGACATGGCTGTGGATCATTACCACCGCTATACGGAAGACGTGCGGTTGATGAAGGCGCTGGGGGCGAAGACGTACCGTTTCTCGATCTCCTGGCCACGCATCTTTCCGCAAGGGACAGGCGTTCCAAATTCCAAAGGCTTGAGTTTTTACGACCGTCTAGTGGATGAGTTGTTGGCTAACAATATCGAGCCGTTTGCGACGCTCTATCACTGGGACTTGCCGCAGGCTCTCCAGGACAGTGTCGGAGGATGGGAATCTCGCGACACTGCGAAGGCCTTTGCGGATTACGCCGGTTACGTCAGCGAGAAGCTCAGCGACCGGATCGGACGCTTCTTCACGATCAACGAGCTCAGCTCGTTCGTCGAATTGGGGTACGGAGCCGGCTTGTTGGCACCCGGACTCAAGCTGCCAGCTGCGCACTTGAATCAGGTCCGTCACCATGCCGTCCTCGCCAACGGCCTCGCAGTCCAAGCGATCCGGGCGAGAGCCAAGCCGGGAACCAAGGTCGGGCCGGCGGAGAACATCGCCGCAGCCGTGCCGGTCATCGAGACGCCTGAGAACATCGCTGCAGCCGAACGTGCGACGCGCGAGCTCAATGCCGGGTATCTCACTGTCATGTTGGAAGGGCGCTATACCGACGCTTTCCTGTCCTCCGCCGGAGCGGACGCGCCTCAGTTCACCGACGCAGACTTGAAGGTGATTGCAAGTTCACTCGATTTTTTAGGGATCAATGTTTACACTCCCAAATACGTGCGTGCGATTGGCCCATCGCCGGGCTACGAGATCCTACCGTTTTCCAAATCCCATCCACGCATGGCTTCTTCCTGGCAATTCATCGGTCCCGAGTCGCTCTATTGGGCGCCGCGGCACCTCCAGAAAATCTGGAACGTGAAGGAAATTTACATCAGCGAAAATGGCTGTGGCGCGAATGATGAGCCGGCGGCGGACGGCATTGTCTACGACAGCGATCGCATCATGTTTTTGCGCAACCACCTAACTCAGCTGCAGCGAGCGACTTCCGAAGGCGTGCCGGTGCATGGCTATTTCCTTTGGAGTTTGATGGACAACTTTGAATGGTCGGCCGGGTACGGCACCCGTTTCGGATTGATCCATGTGGATTATGCTACACAGAAGCGCACGCCTAAGCTGAGCGCCAGGTATTATTCGGAAGTGATCAGGCGCAATGCGTTGCCCTGATTGAGTAACAGAACCAGACGTGTCAGTTCGATAATGTTTTGCCACGACGACCTGTTATCGCGCGATCAGACTTCTGCCAACGGAATGGTGCGCCCGTGCTCCTGCCCCGCCAGCGATGGAAGCTGGCAAGGGGCGCCGAAGACAAGGAGCATGCCATGTCTGAGAAGGTCGAATGAACCTTTCCCAATGCGGCAATTGGGGGGCAGCAAACCGACATGGGCCCGGGAGGACTGCGCGAAGTAGGTAAATTCAATCACTTTGAGAAGGTTTGGACAAGGAACCCGTCATTGAACTTCAAAGTATTTCAGTATCTGCGCCCAAACCTTTGCTGGCCCTGCTGTCATTGGCTTTCCCATCAGGTTCGTTGACGGATGTTCGCGTTTGGTTGCGGCGTTTTATTGGTTATCTATTGGTTAGTGTTACTTGCGGGACGGCGGTTGTGAGCAGAGAAATGGCGGAAAGGCCGACAGAAAGGCTTGGAAGCCTCCAGGGGCGTTTAAGGACGTTGCCGCCTCACATTCCTAGCGCCATAATCATGTCATGGGACGGGAACGTTTGCCTGACCTCTTCTCGACCGAAGCAGTTCGAGACACCTCGCCGCTGCCGCCAAGACCTTCAT
>Ga0116111_1001050_pt1 | contig 20710 bp, 14 predicted proteins | sample June2015DPH_8_10_FD_89720 | JGI IMG/M metagenome (GOLD analysis project Ga0116111, IMG submission 89720) | Peatland microbial communities from SPRUCE experiment site at the Marcell Experimental Forest, Minnesota, USA - June2015DPH_8_100 | ecosystem: Environmental > Terrestrial > Soil > Wetlands... | reverse complement strand
TTTCCGGAAGTGATAGACGAACACCGCTACCAAGTGATTAGAGGTCAGTTTGGCGGATCGATCAATTTCCGGAAGTGTCCACTTGCCTTTCCTGAACCATCTATTTGCAATGGCCTCTGTCATAGTCGCCTCGGGATCATTTACCCCAGGATCGTCGGTAAGTACAAACAGAAATAATCGCGAGTCTCGAAATGGCGAGGCGAGAAGCATACGCGCGCCCTCGGTTACTGAGCCGACAAGTCCTCCGAAGAATCCTGAACTGACCGCCAAGCCGGCACGCGACTCAACAATGTCAAGTGACCGACCGCGCTCATCGATTGCCCCACACCTAGTCACTAATGCGAAACCGTTCGGTGCCCCCCAGTAGCGCGGTTCATAGTTGCCAGCTGCATTTAATCGACGATGCAATTCGTTCGCGAATTCACCGACCGTCTTGAGATCGGGGCGAAGCACGTCGATTTTGTTGAATGTTTCGGAGCGCGTCGCAATCGGGGGAGGCCACGGCTCAATCTGATCGGCAGACTTTTGCTCGACTGGCTGCGGCGCGGGTTTAATGGCGACCAAGGGGCCAGGGAAGGCAGGCGTGACTACCGTTGGCGGTGGTGCTTCCGCTGACGCCACGGCGGCACGGGCGTCACGGGCGTTAAGGGCACGGTAGATTACCGTTGGCGGTGGTACTTTCGCTGACACCGGATAGCCTTGTCCATTGTATACGACATCGGAAACGATATTCGGCGCGCCCTCCATAGGATGATCGTAGAAATACCAATAGCCATCGAACCACCACCAACAGCCACAGCGTCCAAAGTGGCACTCGTATGGACGCCAATGCCCGCCGCCCCAACGCTTCCGCTCCTCGGCGGTGAGGACATGGTTCGGCAAAAAGTACGGCAAAGACAAACTCCCCGACTGCCACGGGAGACGATGAAACGGCATTGCCGCCCCATGCACTTGCGGCTGTGCTGGGCCCCTCTGCTGGACTGTCGGAGTTTTTTGTACTGGCTTCTGCGGTGGAGGTTCTTGCGCCAATACCGAAAGCGACAGCGCGACAAAAACAGACACCAACGGTACAAAAACCATAAGGCGCTTAGACGTGCTCATGCCTGAAACCCGCCATCGAGCCCTCCCAAAACGCGGTGGTTGTATTCTGCCAAATATACTCCCTTTTGAAAATAGGCGCGTCGAGACTTTCCGGATTGGCTCTGTGTTGGCCTGATCATTTGCACGGGAACGCATCCGCCATCGCGTTATACGCCGCCGCCGCGGCTTTTAGATCGAGCTTTTCCGGATGTTTTTGCAGCGAGCGCGCAGGGTGGGCAAAGAGAAACATGCCACATACTGACTTGCAGTTTGCGCTGACGCTGACGTGGCACGGCGCTTGACCGACCGTGACTCACCGCTTCCGCCCGGCGTGCCAGCCGACCGCGGCGTCGGGCACCGAGTCGGTCGAGGCGAAATAGGGCTTGAGATCGAGGAGCGGCGTCCCGTCCACGCAATCGAGCAAGTAGCCCGCATGAGCGTGGCGACATGCGGGGTTACAGTCGGGGAGGCAGAGACCCCGGATGTCGCTTCACTCCAGGCGGGCTGCCCCGTCATCCCCTCTTGCGCACCGGCTCGAATCCGATCTTCAGCCGGTGCCCCGTCGCCTTGGCGAAGCGGGCGAGCGTGCGGGTCGAGGGCCGCCCGCGGCCGCTTTCGAGCCGTGCGATCGTGCTCTGCGTCGTCTTCATGCGCTTGGCAAGTTCGGCTTGGCTCAAGCCCGAGCGCGCGCGCCTTCGCCACCGCGGCCATCAGCGCGAACTCCTCCTCCAGCGCGTCGTAGTGCTCGCGCACCTCCGGGTCCTTCAACAACCGCGCCTTCAAGTCCTTGAGTTTGGTCATGCGACCTCCTTGGCCCGCTGCCGGGCGATTTCGAGTTCACGAGGCGGGGTCTTCCGCGTCTTCTTGATGAAGACGCGCACAACGACAACTCTGCGGCCAGCCGCCGTTACGTAGCGCGGTAGGATGGGTTGAGCCCTCGCGAAACCCATCGTTCATCCTCGCCGCTCGATGATGGGTATCGCTTCGCTCCACCCATCCTACGGGCTACGGGCTACGGGCTATTGAATTTCACCGTTTCCGCCCGGCGTGCCAGCCGACCGCGGCGTCGGGCACCGAGTCGGTGGAGGCGAAATAGGGCTTCAGATCGAGAAGCGGTGTGCCGTCCACGCAATCGAGGCCGACGACCGAGAGCCTGTTGCCCTCGATGCCGACGAGCCGCGCCACGGAAACGGCGATCGGATTGGGCCGCACCGGCGAGCGCAGCGCGAAGGTGCCGCGCAGCTCGGCATAATGATGCGGCGCCTGCAGCACGAGGTCGCGCCGCGCCCGGTCCATCCAATAAAGCACGACCACGTGGCTGACGGTCTCGAGCCCCCGCAGACCTGCGACCCAGCGCGGATCGACCACCACGGTGCACACCGCGTCGGTCTCGCGCGGGTTTTTCGGACAATCCTCGCGCCGCTTCCACGGGGTGTGGATGCGGCCGATGTAATAGAGCGAGGCATCGAAGGCGGCCGGCAGGTCGACGGCGACTTCGCCCTCACGCAGATCGTTTGCTTCGTCGGCCGCTTTTGCCCCGGTCATGAGCGCAAATTGGCATGCAGCCGGCGCGGCCACCAGTCCTTGGTTGGCCCAGGCAAGCCCGGACAATGCGCATTTTTGGGCCTTTATCGGAGGTCCCTTGCCAACTTAAGCGCATAAAGATATCTTTATATGCAAGGCAACGCTGGCGGCCCGTTCGATGGATTCTGCCCAACTGTCATTTTCGGCCCTCACCGCGACGCTCAAAGCCGCGGGCGAGGCGACGCGGCTGCGGCTCTTGCTGCTCATCGCCGAAGCCGAACTGACCGTCTCCGATCTCACCGCCATCCTGCGCCAGTCGCAGCCGCGGCTTTCCCGCCATTTGCGGCTTCTCGCCGAGGCCGGGCTGGTGCAGCGCTATCGCGAGGGTTCCTGGGCGTTCTTCCGCCTCGGCGAGCGCGGCAGTGTCGCCGACATTGCCCGCGCCCTGATTGCCCGGCTCGATCCCGACGATCCGATCATCGCCCGCGACCGCGAGCGGCTCGCCGCCGTTCGCGCCGCCCGCGCCGCCGCCGCGCAGAATTATTTCCGCCGCCACGCCGCCGAGTGGGACCGCATCCGCCGGCTGCATGTCGCCGACGCCGCGGTCGAGGAGGCGATCCGCGCCGCGCTCGGCGACGCGCCGATCCGTTCCCTGCTCGATCTCGGCACCGGCACCGGTCGCATGCTCGAACTGTTCGCCAACGACATCGAAAGCGGGCTCGGCCTCGACCTCTCGCTCGACATGCTGGCGCTCGCTCGCGCGCGGCTCGACCGCGCCGGGCTCAGGCACTGCAGCGTGCGTCACGGCGACATCTACGACCTCGCTTTGCCGCGCGACTCGTTCGACGTCGTCATCGTCCATCAGGTTCTGCACTTCCTCGACGACAGCGCGCGGGCGCTGCGCGAGGCGGCGCGCGTGCTGCGGCCGGGCGGGCGCCTGCTGGTCGTCGATTTTGCGCCGCACGATCTCGAATTCCTGCGCGAGGAGCACGCCCATCGCCGGCTCGGCTTCGCCGCCGAGACCGTGCAGCAGTGGATGCAAGCCGCCGGGCTCGATGTGGTGCGGCAGCAGACGCTGCCGCCCGGACCGGAAGGAAAGATCGCGGTGTCGCTGTGGCTCGGGCGCGACCCGCGCATCGCGCTGGCGGCGCCGGCCAAGCGCGAGGTGGCCTGATGAGCAGCGCCCGGGCCAGCCGCTTCACCGAGGCCGGCGTGCCGCGCGGCATCCGCGTCTCCTTCGAGTTCTTTCCGCCCAAGACCGCGGAAATGGAACGGTCGTTGTGGGACGCGATCGGGCGGCTGACGCCGCTGCAGCCGAATTTCGTCTCCGTCACCTACGGCGCCGGCGGCTCCACCCGCGAACGCACGCACGCCACGGTCAAGCGCATTCTCGCCGAGACCTTGCTGACGCCGGCGGCGCATCTCACCTGCGTCGCGGCCACGCGCGCCGAGGTGGATGCGGTGATCGCCGCCTATGCGCAGGCGGGCGTGCGCCACATCGTGGCGCTGCGCGGCGATCCGCCCGGCGGCCTCGGCGAGCGCTACGCCCCGCATCCCGGCGGCTACCTTAACGCTGCCGACCTTGTCGCCGGCATCAAGCGCTTGGTGGACATCAAAGGTTTGGCCGACATCGAAGTGTCGGTGTCCGCCTATCCGGAAAAGCATCCGGACAGCGCCACCGTCGCCGCCGATATCGACATGCTCAAGGCCAAGGTCGATGCCGGTGCGACGCGCGCGATCACCCAGTTCTTTTTCGAGAACAGCCTTTACTTCCGCTATCTCGACCGCGTGCGCGCGGCCGGCATCGATATTCCCGTCGTGCCCGGAATCCTGCCGGTGCAGAATTTTGCGCAGACCAGGAATTTCGCGGCGCGCGCCGGCGCTTCGGTGCCCGACTGGCTCGCCGCCCGCTTCGACGGCCTCGAGCACGATCCGGCAACGCGCAAGCTGATCGCCGCCGCCGTCGCCGCCGAGCAGGTGCTCGATCTGGTCGACCACGGCGTCACCGATTTCCACTTCTACACCATGAACCGCGCCGACCTGGTCTACGCGATCTGCCACTTGCTGGGCCTGCGGCCCGCCAAGCAACACGGCGCCGGCGCGCATCCTCATGCCGAGACCGAGCGAGCGTAAGCCGATGGCTGCATCAGTAATCGAGTCGACCAAAGGCGCGACGCTGCGCCGTCTCGCGGCCGAGCGCATACTCGTGCTCGACGGCGCCATGGGGACCATGATCCAGGCGCTGAGCCTCGACGAGGAAGGCTATCGCGGCGCGCGCTTCGACGCCTGGAACCGCGAGGTCCGCGGCAACAACGATCTCCTCAACCTGACCCGGCCGGACGCCATTCGCGCCATTCATCTCGCCTATTTCCGCGCCGGCGCCGATATCGTCTCGACCAACACCTTCTCCTCGACGCGCATCGCGCAGGCCGACTATGCCATGGCGGAGCTCGCCTATGAGCTGAACCTCGAAGGCGCCCGGCTGGCGGGGGAGGCCGCGGATATCGCGGAGGCCGAGGACGGCCGCGCGCGCTTTGTCGCCGGCGCCGTCGGCCCGACCAATCGCACCGCCTCGATCTCGCCCGACGTAGCCAATCCCGGCTTCCGCGCCATCACCTTCGACGAGCTGCGCATCGCCTACGCCGAACAGATCCGCGGCCTGATCGACGGCGGCGTCGATGCGCTGCTCATCGAGACCATCTTCGACACGCTCAACGCCAAGGCCGCGATCTTCGCGGCGACCGAAGTCATGGAAGCGTGCGGCCGCAGCGTGCCGGTGATGATTTCCGGCACCATCACCGACCGCTCCGGGCGGCTCCTGTCCGGACAGACCCCCGAGGCATTCTGGAATTCGGTTGCCCATGCTACGCCGCTCTCGGTCGGGCTCAATTGCGCGCTGGGCGCGCGCGAGATGCGCGCCCATGTCGCCGAGCTCGGCCGCGTCGCCGATACGCTGATCTGCGCCTATCCCAACGCCGGCCTGCCCAACGAGTTCGGTCATTACGACGAGAGCCCGGAGGCCATGGCGACGCTGATCGGCGAATTCGCCGCTTCAGGCATTGTCAATATCGTCGGCGGCTGCTGCGGCACCACGCCCGACCATATCCGCACCATCGCCGAAGCCGTCGCCGGCAAGAAACCGCGCCGGATGCCGAGCGTCGCGCCGCTGCTGCGGCTGTCCGGGCTCGAACCCTTCACGCTGACGCCGGAGATTCCGTTCGTGAATGTCGGCGAGCGCACCAACGTCACCGGCTCGGCGCGCTTCCGCAAGCTCGTCACCGCCGGCGATTACGCGGCCGCGCTCGCCGTCGCCCGCGACCAGGTCGAGAACGGCGCGCAAATCCTCGACGTCAACATGGACGAGGGCCTGCTCGATTCCGCAAACGCGATGACCACGTTCCTCAATCTCATCGCCGCGGAGCCGGACATCGCCCGCGTGCCGCTGATGATCGATTCCTCGAAATTCTCGGTGATCGAGGCGGGCCTCAAATGCGTGCAGGGCAAGGCAGTGGTGAATTCGATCTCGCTCAAGGAGGGCGAGGACGCCTTCATCCATCACGCCCGGCTGGTGCGCCGCTATGGCGCTGCCGTCGTGGTCATGGCGTTCGACGAAGCCGGCCAGGCCGACACCTTCGAGCGCAAGACCAAGATCGCCGCGCGCGCTTACGACATTCTGGTCAACCGCGTCGGCTTTCCGCCGCAGGACATCATCTTCGATCCGAATATCTTTGCCGTGGCGACCGGCATGGAGGAGCACAGCGGCTACGGCGTCGCCTTCATCGAAGCCGCGCGCTGGATCAGGCGGAACCTGCCGCACGCCCATGTCTCCGGCGGCGTCTCTAATCTTTCCTTCTCGTTCCGTGGCAATGAGCGCCTGCGCGAGGCGATGCATTCGGTATTTCTCTATCACGCCATCGCCGCCGGCATGGATATGGGCATCGTCAATGCCGGGCAGATCGCGGTCTACGACGATCTCGATCCCGAGCTGCGCGAGGCCTGCGAGGACGTCGTGCTCAACCGCCGCGCCGATGCCGGCGAGCGGCTGCTGGCGCTCGCCGAACGCCATCGCGGTCACGGCAAGGAAAAGAAAGAGGCCGATCTGTCCTGGCGCGAGTGGCCGGTGGAGAAACGGCTGTCGCACGCGCTGGTACACGGCGTCACCGACTTCATCGAGGTCGATGTCGACGAAGCGCGGCGCCGGGCGGCGCGCCCGCTCGACGTGATCGAAGGCCCGCTGATGGACGGCATGAACGTGGTCGGCGATCTGTTCGGCTCCGGCCGCATGTTCCTGCCGCAGGTGGTCAAATCGGCGCGGGTGATGAAGCAGGCCGTCGCCTATCTGCTGCCCTACATGGAGCAGGAGAAAGACGGCAGCGGACAGCCGTCCGCCGCCGGCAAGATCGTGCTCGCGACGGTCAAAGGCGACGTGCACGACATCGGCAAGAACATCGTCGGCGTCGTCCTGCAATGCAACAATTACGCGGTCGTCGATCTCGGCGTGATGGTGCCGGCGGAGAAGATCCTGCAGGCCGCGATCGCGGAAAAGGCGGATATCGTCGGGCTGTCCGGCCTCATTACCCCTTCGCTCGACGAGATGTGCCACGTCGCCGCCGAGATGGAGCGGCAGGGATTCGATCTGCCGCTCTTGATCGGCGGGGCGACCACGAGCCGCGTGCACACCGCCGTCAAGATCCATCCGAACTACCGGCGCGGCCAGACCGTCTATGTCAATGACGCAAGCCGCGCCGTCGGCGTGGTTTCATCGCTGCTGTCGCGCGAGACGCGGGCGCGTGTCGTCACCGAGGTGCGCGCCGAATATGCCCGCATTGCCGCGGCGCATGCCCGCGGCGAGGAGACGAAGCATCGCTTGTCGCTCGTCGACGCCCGCGCCAATGCGCTGAAGCTCAATTGGTCCGGCGATTATCAACCGCCGGTACCGCGCTTTCTCGGCACGCAGCGGCTCGCCGATATTCCGATCTCCGAGCTCATCGACTTCATCGACTGGACGCCGTTCTTTTCTACCTGGGAGCTCAAGGGCAAGTTCCCGGCCATCCTCGACGACGCCAACGTCGGTGAAGCCGCGCGCAGCCTGTTCGCCGACGCGCAGGAAATGTTGGCGCGCATCGCCGCCGAGCGCTGGTTCCGCGCCAGCGCCGTGGTCGGCTTGTGGCCGGCAAACAGCGAGGGCGACGACATTCTCATCTTCGCCGACGAGGCGCGCCACGCGCCGGCCGCCATCCTGCATACGCTGCGCCAGCAGTTGCCGCGCCGCGAGGGCCGCGCCAATGTCGCGCTCGCCGATTTCGTCGCGCCGCGCGCCAGCGGGCTCGCCGATTATATCGGCGCCTTTGCCGTGACCGCCGGCATCGGCGAGGAGGTGGTGGTCGAGCGCTTCAAGCACGCCAACGACGATTATTCGGCGATCATGGCCAAGGCGCTCGCCGATCGCTTGGCTGAAGCGCTGGCCGAGCGCATGCACCAGCGCGTGCGTCGGGAATTTTGGGGCTACGCGCCCGATGAGGCTCTCGCCGCCGGCGAGCTGATCGCCGAAAAATATCGCGGCATCCGGCCGGCGCCCGGTTATCCGGCGCAGCCCGACCACAGCGAAAAGGCGACGTTGTTTAAGCTGCTCGACGGCGAGCGCGAGATCGGCGTGCGGCTCACCGAAAGCTTCGCCATGTGGCCCGGCGCTTCGGTGTGCGGGCTCTATTTCAGCCATCCCAACAGCTATTATTTCGGCGTCGGCAAGATCGAGCGCGATCAGGTCGAGGATTACGCCAAGCGCAAGAGCTGGACGCTGGCGCAAGCCGAGAAATGGCTGGCGCCGATCCTCAATTACCATCCGTTCGCGGCGGCGCGCCGCGCCGCGGAATGAAACCCTGACAAACAAACACCGGAGCGGAAACCGCTCCGGTGTTTTTAATTCTGACCGCCGGTTGGACGCGGCGACCCTTGATGGCCTCTGGCGTTGGACCGAAACTCAGAACGCCCCCAGCAAGATCGCGCCAACGAATACGAACGCGGCGCACACCGCCAGAACATTGAGCCTCATAGTAAGGTCCACTCGTCGCACCTCCATCAGAGTTGCGCTGAAGGAAAGGCTAGCAGAACGCCGCCAAGGGCAAAAGAAAATCCGTTGCTGCATCGCCGCAGAAATTTGCTGCAGGACACACAGCTGCCAACGTCATGAAATCCGCAGACAATTTTTCCACATGAACGGTTGCGCGCGCGACTAAGAAAAGTTCCAGCGCCCGCGCAAGGGGAAATTAAGCACGCGAATGCTTGGCGATGGCGCGTTCCAGAAACAGCGCCGCCTCGAGCGTTAAGCGGTCGCGGCCGAAGCGGCCGACAATCTGCACGCCGAGCGGCAATTCACCCTCGTGCAGCCCCGGCACGTTGACACACGGCGTTCCCAATAGCGTCCACAGCTTGTTGAACGCCGGATTGCCGGTCGAGCCCAATCCCTGCGGCGCCGCGCCGGGCGCCGACGGCGTCAAGATCACGTCGTGCTCGCGCAGTAAGTCCGGCATCGCCTGCCGCGCGCGCGTGGCTGTGCGGCGCGCCGCGTCGTACTCCTCCGCCGTGACCGCCGCGGCGCGATCGAGCTGCTCGCACAACGGCTTTGCGATCTCGTCGCGATGGCGGTCGTACTCGAAGGCGAGCGCGCGAAACACCTCGTAGTCCTGAATCGTGCCATGCACGCGATAGGCCTCTTCCAGGATCGGCGGCAGCGTCAGCTCGGTCACCGTCGCGCCGGCGGCTTGCGCGGCGCGGGCAGCGGCTTCGAGCGCGCCGTGCATCGCGGCGCTCGCCTCCCTCCACAGATGCGTGCGGAGGAGCCCGATGCGCGGCGCCGCCGGCGCGCCGCGATCGACGCGCAGGTCGCGGTCGGTGATCGCCGCCGCCGCGAAGGCGACATCGGCGACACCGGCGGCGAACAGGCCCACGGTATCGAGCAGCCAGGCGAAGCATTTCATGCCGACGGTCGGGATCAGCCGGTACGACGGCTTGAACCCGGCGATGCCGCAAAACGCCGCCGGCCGGATGACCGAGCCGGCGGTCTGACTGCCGAGCGCGATCGGTACCATCGCGGCGGCGACGGCGGCGGCGGAACCCGAGGACGAGCCCCCCGGCGTATGCGCCGGGTTTCTCGGATTGCGGGTGCCGGCCGGCACCAGCCAGGCAAATTCGGTGGTCACCGTCTTGCCGAGAATCAAGCCGCCGGCGCGCCGCACCATCGCCACCGCGGCGGCATCGGCGCGCGGCCGATGGCCGGCGTAGATCGGCGAGCCGTACTGGGTCGGCAGGTCGGCGGTATCGAAGATGTCCTTGACCCCGACCGGCAGACCGCGCAGCGGCGTCGCTGCGAGCCGCGGGTCTTCCGCCGCGCGCACCGCCGCCTCGAGGTCGAGCGCGACGAAGGCGCCGATCTTGGCCTCGTCGGCCGCAATCGCCTCGGCGCAGAGTTCGACGACGGCACGCGGGGTGAGTTCGCCGGCTTCGATGCGGCGGGCAAGATCGAGGGCGGCCAGCATCAGACGCCCTTGCCCTTCATCGGGCTATGTTGCATCGCCCCCTCCCCGCTTTAGAGGAGCATGATCTTTTCGGAAAACCGGCTTCCACCCTCGGATCAAGTCCGAGGGCAGGCTTTTTCCGGATCATGCTCTCGTACGCGATGTGGCCCGAAAGCCGATGCGGGATCAAGGGCCGCTCGCGCGGGGCATGGTTACCGCACCCCTAACGCGCATGAGCGCGCGGCATCATTGAGCAGTCCTTAACGGAAATTCTCGCATTCTCCCCGCATGTCGCGTGGCGTTCAGTGGTCGCTGTTCGGCTCCGCCGTCGTTGCCGCGTTGATCGCGCTCGCCGGCTGCAGCCATTACCTGTTCGCCGAGCGCGAACCGTGGCGGCGCGACGCCGAGGTCGCCTGCCTCAATTCCGGCGCCGTAAAGGAAAGCCCGGAACGCGTGCGCATTTCCGCGATCAGCGGTCCGGGCATTTGCGGCGCCGATTTTCCGCTGCGGGTGTCGGCGCTGGGTGACAGCGCGCCGCTCGGTTACGATGACGAGCCGGTGCGTCCGCCCAGCTCAATCCCCAACGCCGCGCTGCCGCAGCGATGGCCGGTGATCCAATCGAACGCTCTGCCGCCGCTGCCATCCGCCCCGCCGCCGCAATACGGCGCAGCGGCCTCCGCACCACCACCGTACAGCGCACCGCCCTCAAGCCCGCCGCAATATGGCGCGCCGCCGTCTGCTCCAATGCCAGCTAATCCGGGCCAAGTTTATCGGTGGCAGACAGGTCAGCCGCCGGCCTCTCAGCAAGCCGGTCCGCCGATGTCGCTCTACGCGCCGGGGGTTCCCGTGCCTGACGAGGACGGCGCGGATTACCAGCCCGGCCCGCCGCGTCCCTATGACGGCGCGGCCGCCGCGCGCTCCGGCCCGCCCGTGGCGACTGATCCGCCGCCGAATTATTCGTCGCCGGCCTACCCGCAACGCGCCGAACCGGCGCCGCTCGGAGCCGAGCAGCCGGTGCCGCTCGGTCCGCCGCGCGCGCCGATGGTGACCGGGACCGCCGGCCCGGTCGAAGTCAAGCCGGCGGCGACGCTCGCCTGCCCGATCGTCTCCGCGCTCGACAAATGGATTGCGGCGGCGGTGCAGCCCGCGGCGCTCCGCTGGTTCCGCCAGCCGGTGGTCGAGATCAAACAAATCTCGGCCTATTCCTGCCGCGGCATGAACGGCGATCCGAACGCGCATATTTCCGAGCACGCTTTCGGCAACGCCCTCGACATCGCCGAGTTCGAGCTCGCCGACGGCCACAAGATCAGCGTGCAATATGGCTGGCGCGGAACGCCGGAGGAGCAGGGCTTTCTGCATGACGTGCAGCTGGCGGCCTGCGAGGAATTCACCACCGTGCTGGCGCCGGGCGCCAACGTCTATCACTACAATCACATTCACGTCGACCTGATGCGGCGCGCCAGCGGCCGCATCTGCGAGCCGGCCGGCATACCCGGCGAGGTCGTGGCCGAGCGCGCGCGGGCGCGCTACGCCGCGCAACATTACGGCGAACATTATGGTGACCCCGGCGTCACCGGTTCGGTCAAATCCAAGCCGCGGCGCGCGCTCGGCTATTCCGGCGAGGACGACGACCGCCTGCCGCTCGCCGTGCCGGGCGACGATTAGCTTCTCCTTTTCCCCGCGCGCGGGGAGAGGTTTTCTAATGTGCCTCCATATGCGCGAGCAGCGCGGCGGTCGGCCAGCAGTCGACCTTGAGCCCGTTGCGCTTCTGATAATCGCCCAGCGCGGCGCGGGTTTTCATGCCGGCTTTGCCGTCGATCTTGTCGTGGTAATAGCCGCGCGCGGTGAGAATTTGCTGCATGCGATTAAGATCGCGGGTGGGAAGCTGCGCCACCTTGCCCCAAGGAGTTTCGAACGATGTCGTCTCGAACGGCCGCGGATCGAGGATGCGGTCGCTGAGATGGCCGACGAACAGCACGTAAAGGTCGGAGAAATTGTATTCCTTGATGACAAAATAGTTCTTGGTGGCGAGGAAGGCCGGCCCATAAAGCCCGGCCGGCTGCAGCAATGAAGCCGGCTCGGCGCGCTCCGCCGGCGACAGCGTGCGGCCATAGGCCGGCACAAAACCCCGCCTGAGCCATTCACCGATCGGCAGCGTGTTGTCCGGTACGCCGAGCGTGCAGTCGACGTCCTTGGGCGGGAGAACTTCATAGGCCCAGCGCAGATCGCGCTGCCAGCCCTTGTCGGCGAGCTGCTTCGCCGCCGAGGCGAGTGCGTCCGGGATCGAATTCCAGATGTCGGCCCGGCCTTCGCCGCCGAAATGGGTGGCGTATTTCAAATAGTCCGAGGGCAGGAACTGCGTCAGCCCCATGGCGCCGGCCCACGAGCTTTTCATGTCGGCGAGCTTGATGTCGCCCTGGTCCAGCATCTTCAGCGCCAGCAGAAATTCGTCGCGGAATTTTTCTTTGCGCTTGCCGTAATAGGCCTGCGTCGCCAGCACGCGGACGGCGTTGTGGGTATCGCGGGCGCGGCCGTAGTCGGTCTCGCGGCCGAAGATCGCGAGCACCACAGTCGGAGCCACGCCGAACTGCTGCTCGATCGCGGCGAGCGTCGGCCGATACTGATCGAACAACTTGCGGCCCTGCGCGGCCAGGCGGTCGAACGTCGTCTCCTTCAGATAATCCGCCGGCGTCTCGACGAATTCCGGCTGCCCCGGCGCTTTTCGTTCCGGCCGTCCGGGGATGACCAGCTCCGGCAGCGACAAATCGGGCTCGAGCCCGCGCGTCGCGAGATCGAATGTCGCGCGCGACACGCCGAGCGCTTGCGCCTGCGGCCACAGCGACTGCAGCCAGGCCTGGAACGCCGCATCGGCGGCGAAGGCGTGCGACATTGACAACGCCAGCAAGAGGAAAATTGCGGTGGGAAGAAGACGTGGATGGCCGGAACAAGTCCGGCCATGACGACAAAAAATTCTCATCGCACCGCCACGATGAACAGCCGGGGGAACCGCAGCAGCATCTTGCCATCGCAACGCGGCGGGTAGCTGCCGACGATCTTTTCCGTATAGGCGGCCAGAAATTCTTCGCGCGCCGCGGCATCGAGCGGCGCCAGGAACGGCTGCAGCGAGGAGCCCTTGAACCATTCGACGATGGCCTGCGGCGTCGCCATGACGTGACAGTAGACGCTGTGCCAAATATCGAGATGCGCGCTGACGGGCTTGAGCAGATCGTAATAGGCCTCGGGCGGCGGCAGGTCGGCGCGCGCGGCGGCCTTGACCGCCGGGTCGTTTGCCCACGGCCCGCTGGCGGCCACCTCGCGCTGCAGCACAATGGCCGGCTCCCGGGTGTTGTCGGGCATTTGCACGGCGAGCACGCCGCCCGCCGGCAGCGCTTCGAGCAGCCGGCGCATAACGAGAGGGTGATCCGGCACCCATTGCAACGCCGCATTGGCGAAGATGAGATCGGTGCGCGGCGCCGGCGTCCAGGTGGCGATATCGGCGGCGATGAACGTGCATTGCGGCAACCGTTCGCGCGCCTTTTCCAGCATGTCGGGTGAAGAATCGAGGCCGACGATCTCGGCTTGCGGAAAGCGCTCGACCAGAAGCGCGGTCGAGTTTCCCGGCCCGCAACCGAGATCGACCAGGAGCCGCGGCTGCTGCAGCGGCACCTGGGCCAAAAGATCGCGCGGCGGGCGCGTGCGTTCATCCTCGAACTTGAGGTATTGCCCTGCGCTCCAGTCTGCCATCGCGCGTGCCTGCTTTCTGCGATCGGCCGAAGATCAATTCACGCGCCGGGAGCGGTGGGCGCCGGTGTCATGCTTGCTTTGTCGGCGACCGCCGGCGCCGAACGATCGGCCGCGAGCAGCATGTACACCGCCGGAACCACGAACAGCGTGAACAGCGTGCCGATCGAAAGGCCCGAAGCGATGATCAGCCCCATCTGGAAACGCGACACCGCGCCGGCGCCGGTCGCGGTGATCAGCGGCACCACGCCGAGCACCATCGCGGCCGTCGTCATCAGGATCGGCCGCAATCTTATGCCGGCCGCCAGCTCGATCGCCTCGCGCTTGGAGCGGCCTTCGGCCTGCAAGTGATTGGCGAACTGCACGATCAGGATGCCGTGCTTGCTGATCAGCCCCATCAGCGTGACCAGGCCGACTTCGGTGTAGATGTTGAGCGACGCGCCGCCGATGCCGACGCTGACGAAGATCAGCGCGCCGGCAATCGACATCGGCACCGAGACCAGGATGATGACCGGATCGCGGAAGCTCTCGAACAGCGCCGCCAATGACAGGAAAATGATGATCAGCGCGAAGCCGAACATGGTGACGAAGCCGCTGGTTTCCTGGACGTATTGCCGGCTCAAGCCGCCGTAATCGATCGAATAGCCCTGCGGCAGCGTGCGCTTCGATAAATTCTGCAGAAACGCCAGCGCGTCGCCCTGGGCAACCCCCGGCATGGTGACGCCCTGGATCGTCGCGCTGTTGAGCTGCTGGAAATGGTTGAGCGATTCCGGGACGGTCTTGGTCGAAACGGTGGCGATCGTCGACAGCGGCACCAACGTGCCGTCGGCGGTGCGAATGTGGTAGTCGAGCAACTGCCGCGCATTCAAGCGAAAGCGCTGCCCGACCTGCGGGATCACCTTGTAGGAGCGCCCGCTCATGCTGAAGTAGTTGACGTAGCCGCCGCCGAGCATCGAGCCGAGCGCGGCGCCGACGTCGCTCATCTTCAAGCCGAGCTGCGCGGTCTTGTCGCGATCGATGATCACGTTGGATTGCGGATTGTCGATCTTCAGGTCGCAATCGAGAAAGATGAACATGCCGCTCTGCCGCGCCTGCTGCAGAAATTGCTGCGCGATGTCGTACAGCCGCCCGAACGGGTCGGTGGTGACGATGACGAACTGCACCGGCAAGCCGATGCTGCCGGGCAGCGGCGGCGGCTGAAAGGCGACCACCCGCACGCCGGCGACCTTGCCCAGCTCCTGCTGCACCACCGGTTGCAGCTGGTTGGTGGTCTTCGCGCGCTCGTCCCACGGCTTGAACACCATGCCGGCGATCGACTGGCCGGGCACGTCGATCTGGAAGACGTGATCGGTCTCCGGATGCTGCGTGAAAATCTGATACACTTGGCGCGAATAGAGCTGGCGCTGCTGCAGCGTGGCGTCCGGCGCCGCGATCGATTGCGTGATGATGACGCCCTGATCCTCTTGCGGGGCAAGCTCGGTCTTGGCGGTGGCGAACAAGAAATAGATGCTGCTCAGGACGATCAGCGCGAAGACGACGGTGACCGGCAGATAGTCCAGGCTGCCATGCAGACGCCGCTCGTAGGCGCCGCGCAGCCAGGCGAAGCCGCGGTCGATATAATAGGTGAACCAAGCCTCCCAGCCGCGGTGCTCGGGTTCGGGAGCCTTGAGCAGCCGCGAGCACAACATCGGCGACAGCGTCAGCGCGATGACGCCGGACACGGTGACGGCGCCGACCAGCGCGAAGGCGAATTCCGCGAACAGCGCACCGGTCAGCCCGCTCTGGAAGCCGATCGGCACATAGACCGCCGCCAACACCACGGTCATCGCGATAATCGGGCCGCCGAGCTCGCGCGCCGCGGCGATGGCGGCGGCCACCGGCGCCATGCCGTCTTCGAGATGGCGGTTGACGTTTTCCACCACGATGATGGCGTCGTCGACGACGAGACCGATGGCCAGCACCAGCGCCAGCAACGTCAAGAGATTGATCGAATAGCCGAGCGCCAGCAGGATGATGAACGTGCCGATCAGCGACAGCGGAATGGCGACGGTCGGGATCAGCGAGGAACGCACCGAGCCGAGGAACAGAAAAACGACGAGGGTGACGATGGCCAAGGCCTCGACCAGGCTGAAGATGACCTCGTGGATCGCGGCGTTCACGAATTTGGTGGAATCGTAGACGATCTTGCCGTTGAGCCCGCGCGGCAGCTGCGCCTCGATTTCCGGAAACACCCGGTGCACGCCGTCGATCACGTCGAGCAGGTTGGCCGTCGGCGCCACCTGGATGCCGATATAGACGGCCTGCTTGCCGTCGAACCCGACCTCCGATTCGTAGTCCTCGGCGCCGAGCGTGACGGTGGCGACGTCTTTCAGGCGCACCACGGCGCCGTTCGATTGTTTGACCACGAGGTTGCGGAATTCATCGGCGGAATGCAGCCCGGTCGAGGCGGTCAGGTTGACCTGCACCATCTGACCCTTGGTGTTGCCGATGCCGGATATGTAGTCGTTGGCGGCCAGCGCCAGGCTGACGTCGGTCGCCGTCAACCCGAACGCCGCGAGCTTTTGCGGATCGAGCCAGGCGCGCAAGGCGAACACCTTCTGGCCGAGCAGTTCCGCCGTCTGCACGCCGGTGACCGCCTGCAGCTTGGGCTGCACCACGCGCGTCAGGTAGTCGGTGATCTGGTTCGGCTCGAGCGTGTCGCTGTTGAAGCCGAGATACATGGCGTCGATGGTCTGGCCGATCTTGACGGTGAGGATCGGCTGCAGCGTCCCGGCCGGCAGCTGATTGAGTATCGAATTGACCTTGGTGTTGATCTCGGTCAGCGACTTGTCGGCATCGTAGTTGAGCCGCAGATAGACCGTGATCGTGCTCACCCCGCTCTGGCTGATCGAGGTCATGTAGTCGATGCCGTTGGCCTGGGCGATGGCGTTTTCCAGCGGCGTGGTGATGAAGCCGGCCACCACATCGGGATCGGCGCCGTAGTAGATCGTGGTGACGTTGACGATGGCGTTTTCGGTGCGCGGGAATTGCAGGACCGGCAATACTTCGTAGGCGCGCACGCCCAGCACCAGGATCAACAGGCTGACGACGGTGGCGAGCACCGGCCGGCGAATGAAGATATCCGTGAAGTTCATGGCCGCAGGCTCGCCTATCGATCGATCGGAACCGGCGCCGCGTCGGCCGTCGGCGTGATCGAGTTGTCGATCAGGATGGTCGATCCATTGTGCAGCTTGATCTGGCCGGCGGTCACGATCAGATCGCCTTCCTCGATGCCCTTGAGCACGGCGACCTGGTCGCCCCGCGTCGGGCCGGTGGTGACAAAGGTCTGGCGCGCGATCAGTTGCGGCTTGCCGGTGGCGTCGGCCGCCTTGCTGTCGACGACGTAGACCGTATCGCCGTACGGATTATAGGTGATCGCCGTCTGCGGCAGGGTGAGGTAGCTCTGCGGCGACCCGGTGGCGATGTCGACCGTCGCGTACATTCCGGGCAGCAGCTTGTGCTCCGGATTCTTCAAGGTCGCGCGGATCTGGACGTTGCGGCTGCCGGCATCGACCTTCGAGTTGATCGCCGAGATTTCGCCGGCAAAGGTTTGATCCTTGAAGGCGTCGACCTTGACGACAACCGATTGGCCCAGGCGCACCTGATCGACCGCCTGCTGCGGCAGGAAAAAATCGACAAAGATCGGATCGAGCGCCTGCAGCGTGACGATGACCGTTCCGGCTGCCAGATATTGTCCGAGGTCGACGGCGCGAATGCCGAGGTGGCCGGCGAAAGGCGCGCGCAGAAACTTCTTGTCAATGATGGCCTGCTGCTGGACGACCTGGGCCTTGGCGTTCTTCAGGTTGGCGGCGTCGGTATCCAACGTGGCCTGGCTGACCGCCTGCATCTTGAATTGCTTCTGGTCGCGCTGATTGACGATTTCGCTCAGCTCCGCCATCGCCTGCAAGGATTCGAGCTTGGCGAGATCGTCCTCCACGCGGAGCTTGAGCAGCGGCGCACCCTGTTCGACATCGTCGCCGGAATTGAACGAGATCGAGGCGACGACGCCCGGCACGTCGAGCGACAGATCGGCGCCCTTCACGGCGCGCAGCGTGCCGATCGCTTCGAGCTTCGGTTGCCATTCGCCGTATGCGGCCTTGGTCGCGGACACGGTCTGCGGCGGCGAACCCATGGCGGTCATGAACTTCTTGATCATGGACGCCTTGAACGCCTGGAATCCGAAGATTCCGCCGAACACGATGGCGACTGCGATGAGCATGATCACCATGCGCTTGGTCATCTATTGAGCTCCGTTGCTGCGCCCGGCGACGGTATCGCTGGCGGCTTGGACGAGTTGCGGCTCGGGGCTGAACGGATCCGGCACCACGTCGTTGCGGTTCCACCAGCCGCCGCCGAGCGCCGCGAACAATGCGGCGGTGTCGGCATAGCGGGCGGCCTGCGCCTGCACCAAAGCGAGCCGCGCCTGCTCGTAGCTGCGTTCGGCATTGAGTAGCGTCACATAAGTGATCGCGCCCAACCGGTACTGGCCGCGCGAGAGATCGAACGTATCCGAGGCCGCGCGCGCCGCGCGCTGCTGCGCCTTCAGCGTGGCGGCGTCCAATTGCAGCGCCCGCAGCGCGTCGGCGACGTTCCGGAAAGCGGTGAGCACGGTATTGCGATATTGCGCTTCGGCCATTTCGTAGGCGGCTTTCGCCGCGCGTTCCTGATGCAAGAGGGTAAAGCCGTGGAAGATGGGCTGCGTGCCGGCCAAGCCGACGCTCCAGATCGCGGCGGCCGGGGTGAACAGCCCTGCCGGTGTCAGGGCCATGCTGCCATACTGCGCGGTGAGACTTAATTGCGGCAGCCTGTTGGCGATGGCGACGCCGACCAGGGCGCTGGCTTGGTGCAATTGCGCCTCGGCGGCGCGCACATCCGGGCGCTGCTGGACGAGTTGGCTTGGCACACTCACCGGCAGCGCCGTCGGCAACCGCAGCGAGGTGAGTTGCAGGTGGCCGCCGTGCTCCTGGCTGGGGAAGCGGCCGATCAGCGCCAGCAGCACATGGTGCTGCTGTTCCAGCTGCTTCTGCAGCGGCGGCAATGTCGCCTCTGTGGCGGCCACCTCGGATTCCTGGGTCAACACGTCGGCCCGGGTGGTGGCTCCGACTTCAAACTGGTTGCGCACGACTTCGAGCTGGTCGGTTTCCGCCTTGATGATTTCCTGGGTCGCCTGAATTTGGCCGCGCAGCGAGGCTTCCTGGATCGCCGCCGTCGCCACGTTCGCGGTCAGCGTCAGGAAAGTCGCTTCGAGCGCGAAGCGCTGCTGCTCGGCAAGCGCCGCGTTGGCTTCGATCTGTCGGCGTTGGCCGCCGAACACGTCGGGCGTGTAGGCAACGTTCACGGTGGCTTGGTACAGGTTGAAAACGTATGGCGGGCCGGTCAAGCCGAACTCTGCCTGCGAGAATTGCTGACTGGCGGCCGAGCCAGCGGCGTCGACGCTCGGCAGCAGTTTGCCGGCGGAGGCGTAGAGGTTCTCCTTCGCCTGCCACAACGCCGCTTGCGCAGCCTGGAGATTCGGATTGGCCCGCAGCGCTTCGGCGATCAGCGCGTCGATCTCCTTCGAATGGAACACCTTCCACCACTCGGCCGGAATGTCGCGGCCGACGACGAAGGTTTGCGCCGCGCCGCCGGCGACGTTGGCGGCTGTCGTCGTCGCCGGATGCGCCTCGGGCGTATAGCCGCTGACCGGCGGAGCCTGCGGCGGCTTGAAGTCGGGACCGACGGCGCAGGCCGCCGATAGTGAAAATGACAACAAAACGCCGACGGTCCTCGGCCAAAACCAGCCGAGACAAGCCAAATGCTTGACATGACGCGCGCCGGCCGGTCGCCGACGGCCCCACCTGAACTGCCCCAACCACATCTGCACTTGTTCACCCCTGGGCGAGGCAGACTAGTTATTTACTATCCAGTTAGTCAATAACTTGACTTTTATGGTTTACGGAGCCTAGCTCAAGCCATGACCGAAGCGATGGACACGCGCACGGAAACCCGGCGCCGCCGCAAAGCCGAGCGGCCGCACGAGATCCTGGAAGCCGCATTCCTTGAGTTCTCCCGCAACGGCTACGCCGTGACCACGCTCGATCAGATCGCCGAGCGGGCCGGCGTGACCAAGGGCACGATCTACGTCTATTTCGAGAGCAAGGAGCACCTCTTCATCTCGATGGTGCGCGAGCTCATGAAAGCGACGCTCGACACCGTACAAGACATGTTCGACCGCCACGACGGCTCGACCGCCGATCTGTTGCGCGCGCAGTTCAGCTTCATCTACCAGCACATCGTGGAGGATCGGCGCCGGCGCGAAGTGGTGCGCATGCTGATTTCCGAGGCGTCGCGTTTCCCGGAGTTGGCCGACCGCTATTACGAGGAAATCCAGCGTCCCTGTGTCGACATGCTCAAGCAGGCGATTCAACGCGGCATGGATCGCGGCGAGATTCGCCGTTCGGCGGTGACCGATTGTCCGCTGGTCATCATCGCGCCGATCGCCCTGGTCGATGTGTGGATGATGATGTTCGACGAGCGCCACCCGCTCGACATGAAATCCTATTTCAACGCCCATCTCGAACTGGTGCTGAACGGACTGCTGGCGAAGCCGGCATAGAGCATGATCCGGAAAAAGCCTGCCCTCGGACTTGATCCGAGGGTGGAGGCCGGTTTTCCGAAAAGATCATGCTCCACCAAGATATGAGAGCGGCAATCGATTCAATCTGAAGCGATTGCGCTCTAGTGTGGCGGTTCAGAAGTCCGCATCATTTTTGCCGCGAACTCGACATGCGGACTTCTGAACCAAAGCCACACTGGATCAATACGTTGCTAGT
>Ga0116111_1001039_pt1 | contig 20793 bp, 20 predicted proteins | sample June2015DPH_8_10_FD_89720 | JGI IMG/M metagenome (GOLD analysis project Ga0116111, IMG submission 89720) | Peatland microbial communities from SPRUCE experiment site at the Marcell Experimental Forest, Minnesota, USA - June2015DPH_8_100 | ecosystem: Environmental > Terrestrial > Soil > Wetlands... | reverse complement strand
GGCTGGACGAGCTCTTGTCCAGACGCTTTTTCGCCACGAGCTTCAGCGGCGAGCCGCGCGCCGCGGTGGAGGCAGCATCGAACCTGCTCCAGCGTCCTAGCTCAGGACGGCTCAGCGTCGCTCATGTGGCGGCGTCCTACGGCCTGGTCCGGGTCGGTCGCCTCGAACAAGCCATAGAGCTGCTCAGGCCATTGGCGGACAGCGGCGCGCTGCCAGCGACCGACGAGTCGTGGGACCAGTGGATCATGTTCGACAACTTTGTCGCCGCACTCATTCACGCGGGGCGCCTCGGCGAGGCAGAAGATCTCCTGGTTCGCGCCTACGACCTGGTCGCCGATCAACCGGCAGCGGAAGCGAGAGCCCACGTCGCCCATGGGTTCGGCGTCTTGCACATCAAACAGGGCCGCCCCCTGAGTGCTTTTCGCCGGGCCAATGAGTCCTACACGCTCTACATGCAACTCGAGCGGACGTTCCGCGCCAGGTGGCCATACATAGTCGCCGTGCAGGCACTCGCGCTGAGCGGAAAGGTCGACCGCGCCGTCGAAACCCTCGCCGCGCACGACGCGCTTGGGCTCCCCACGATTCTGCTCAACGAGTCCGACCTCCTCCGGGCCCGCGCCTGGACGGCAGCAGCCGCCGGCGACCTCCCCGCCGCCCGTCATCACCTCGAAGCCGCGGCCGACCTCGGCGAAACGGTCGGCGATCTCATTGGCGCCACGTACGCGCTCCACAGCCTTGCCCGCTTCGGCCACGCCCGCCAGGTGGCCGCCCGTCTCACCGATCTCGCCAAGCAAGTCGACGGTCCTTTTGTGTGGGCCCGTGCCGGCTACGCGAACGGCGTCGCCGCCCGAGACAGCAAAGCACTCGAGGAGGTGTCCCGAGACTTCGAGGAGATCGGTGCGATCCTGTATGCCGCCGAAGCGAGTGCCGAGGCCGCCGTCATTCTCAGACGAGACAGCCAAGCTCGCAAGGCTGCCGCTGCCGAGCAGAAAGCGGCGCGACTCCTCGCCCGCTGCGAAGGGGCAACGACGCCTCCGGTCCGCACGATCACGGCGCGTGCGCGCCTCACACCTGGAGAGTTCGACGCCGCCGTGCAGGCCGCTTCGGGTCGCACCAACAAGCAGATCGCTAGCGATATGTACCTTTCGGTACGGACCGTCGAGAGTCACCTCCAGCACGTCTACGAGAAGCTCGGGATCTCCGGACGCCATGAACTGGCCGATGCCCTTCGCGACCAACCGACCGCTTGAGCGTCGTAAAACCGACGCTACGCGCACGTGCGAGCTGCTGGTGGGCTTGCGCGACGTGACCGTTCTCGGCCTCGACGAGAGGCTCCGGCAGCCCGATGAATTCTGCGTCGACCTTCAGCACCCTGGATCCATCGCCCTATCGCGATCCCAGAAGGTTCAGGTGCCCCTGTTCGACGTCGCCATCAAAGTGGGGTATGCCCCCGAAGTGCCGCGAGGGGCGACCTCGGGCGTGCTTGAGATGTCTAGCGTCGAGGCCCTCGCCACACCCGCGAGGTGCGCCCCAGGACGACGTGCACTCACCGTGTCGAAGGCCCGGAGCGAGCGACACGGAGTCGGCAGGGCGGCGGGAACACACCAGCTCACTTGGCCGACGGACCGCTAGAGAGCGTCGGACGGCTTGGTCCCGCTCTTGCAATCGGCGAGGCCGAGTCGCTCAGCGGCGTCCCAGAGCTCGTCGCGCGCCTGCGGAGCGGCCGCCTCTTCGATCAGGAGACGTGCCTGGTCGTGCTGGCTACGCCCGAAGACGTGGGCGCAGCCCTGATCGGTGACGACGACCGAGTGTTGGAACGACGTCACGGGCATGTCCAGGAGCGGCACGACAGTAGAGGTCTTCGACTTCTCATGCCACGATGGCAGACCGATCACGGCCTGGCCCCCGGCCGAGTGCAACGCCCCGACTATGAAATCGGTCTGGCCGCCGAAACCGGAGAAGATGCGGCCGCCCACGTAGCTGGCGTTCGCCTGGGCGAACAGGTCGATCTGGACCGCCGCATTGATGGAGATCATCATCGGGTTGACCGCGATCATCGCGGGGTCGTTGGTCGTCTCGGTCCGGAACATTCGCAGCCTGGGGTTGCCGTCAACCCACTTGTAGAGCTCTTCGGATCCGCCGATGAACGACGTGACGATCTGGTGGTCCGGGTCGAGTGCTCCCGACCGCTCCAGGGCGAGAACACCGTCGCTGATCATTTCCGACCAGATACGCAGGCCCCGACGTTGTACGAGCCGTCCGAGGGTTGCGTCGGGGATGGCGCCTATCCCGAGCTGCAAAGTCGCACCGTCCGGTACGAGCTGCGCTATGTACTCACCGATCTGTTGCTTTGGGCCATCAGACGAGTGTCCCTCGGTGGTGTCGAGGGCCTCGTCCGTTTCGACGGCGATGTCGACCATGTCAGTCGGGATCTCGCCCTCGCCGAAGGTGTATGGCATCTGGGGGTTGATCTGAGCGACGACTAGCGCGCCGCGCGCACGTGCGACTTCCAAGGCGGCAGGCAGAACGTTGACCTCAATGCCAAGCGACACCTTGCCGTCCCTAGGCGTGGAGGTGTGGATGAGGACGACGTCAGGCTGGCGCGAGATCGCAAAGAGCCGGGGTACCAGGGACAGTCGCATTGGTATGTAGTCGAGAGCGGACGAGTGCCGCATTCCCGCCCCGACAAATGGGGTCTCATAACGGACACCCGGCCGGTCCGAGATCGGATGGCGACATCCCAACATGAACACGCGGTAACTTTCGAGGTTCGCATCGAGGATCTCGAGCGCCCTCTTGGGCGCGGCCCAATTGCCTGTCACGACAACGCGCGGCACCCTCTCGGACAGTGAACCGAGCCGGTTTCCGAGCTCTTGCTCTGAAATCATCCGCATACGGCCGACCCTAGCAGTGGAGGGCGGCGAACGTTTAGTTGGGAATTGAGGTGTGCTTGAACTCGTTCAACTCGCCGTGATGCTCGAGAAGATCGAGGACCCGCTCGATCGTCGCTCTCGCCAATCCTGCATCTTTGCCAGGCCTTGTCATGATGCGGACGAAGGCCGCCTGGTCGCCTAGCACGAACGTCGGCACTCCGAAAACGGCGTTGTCGGCGACCGACGCCTCGTGAGACTTGCGGTACTCATCGAGGGGCCATCCGCTCCTGATCTCGTCGAACACCCGACTGGAGTCGAGCCCCTCCTGCTCCAGCACCGAGGCCAGAGCTGCGCTGTCGCGCAAGTCGCCGCCGTGGTCATGACGGAGGGCGAACAGCGCCAGGTGCGTCCGGGGGAACCTCTCAGGGAAACGGTCACGCACCACGATGCCGACCTGGCCGGCGAGAAGGTCCGGTTCCTTGCTCGGATCCTCCCAAACCGGTTTGTCACCCTCCTCGACGTGTGCCTGGTTGAGCGAGAACGGCACGAAGGTGATCTGGAACGGGGCGCCGGCCTCTAGAGCGACGACAAGGTGCTCGTGTGCGTTGCGGGCAAAGGGGCAGCGATAGTCCCAGTTGACTGAGAAGGGGTTTGTGGTCATGGCAACGAGAATGCCATGCGGCGCCCGCGAATTCCTCGTCAGCCGATGCTCCCAGGGATTGGAACGTGGCGCCGCTACCATGCCTGCGGTGCCACAGGTTCACCTGGTGCGTCCAGCCGATGTGCCGGCCGCCGCCGCATCGCTCGTTCGGGCTTTTCATGACGACCCGATGCTGGCGTATATGTTCCCCGATGAGCGGACGCGGGAAAGGGCGCTGCTCCGTTTCTTCAAGGTCCAGCTCCGCCAGACATATCTGAAGAGGGGATTGGCCTACACGACCGAGGACTGTCGGTCGACAGCGTTGTGGATGCCCCCTCGGTCCGGTCCTCCTCCGACGCGCGACGTGATTGCGCAGCTTCCGATGCTCCTGCTCTTGGGGAGACGGGCGGGAGCGGCGCTCAGGCTCGTCCAGCTCGTGGAGTCGCGACACCCGAAGGCTCCCCACTACTACCTGGGCGGGCTCGGCACCGACCCGCAGTGGCAACGAAGGGGCCTGGGTTCTGCCGTCATGGCTCCAGTGCTGGAGATCTGCGATCGCGAGGGCCTTGCCGCCTATCTGGAGTCTTCGAAGGAGATCAACGTCGGCTTCTACCAGCACCACGGTTTCGTGGTCACGGACGAGGTCAGTGTGCCTGACAGTTCAGTCCGTCTGTGGCTCATGTGGAGAGAGCCTCTCAGGTCGGTTTCATAGAGGGACGATGCCCGATCGACGAGTCTCGGCGGTGCGAGGGCGGCGGGGGGAATCAGGGGGCACTGCGGTGAGCCCCTCGGGGAGCCTGGAGGGGTCGAACGCGATTTCGGTCAGCAGATCGAGCACGGCCCGGACCGGAGCGGAAGGCAGGCCCGTAGCCCGCTGGACGACCGCGATGAGCCGCCGGGGGATCTCGGGGATCCTGACGAGCGCGAACTTGTCACGAAGGTAGCTGGGCACGGCGGTCGCCGGCAGGATCGAGGGTCCCCAGCCCTCGAAGGTGAGCGAGGCGATGAGGCGGGTCCCCTCGATCTCGGACCGGGCCAGAAGGGTCGTGCCTGTCGAGTTCAGGGCAGCGTCTAGGTCGGCTCGAAACGCCGTGCCGGTGGCGGGAAGCAACAAGGGGATGCCTTTGAGAGCGCTGAGTCGTACTTCGGGGGAGCTGGCAAGCGGGTGCTCGGCGGGTACCACGAGGACGACGTCCTCCTCGAACAGCGGTGTGAGCGCGAGATCGGCGCCCTTCGCGGGGAGGTTGAGCACCGCAAGGTCCACCTCTCCGGTTGCGAGCTGAGAGTCGAGCCTCGTAGTGGTCAATTCGACGAAGACGAGACGAAGGTGGGGGTATCGCTGGGGAGCGGTGCGAAACAACTGAGGCACCAGCCAACGAGCCGTCGTACCGATGATCCCCACCCGGACGGTTCCGGCGACCTCGTGCGTGAGAGCGATCACGTCCGAGAGCAGGGCCTCGAGCTCCACCTGCACCCGCCTCGAGCGGGCGACGACGAGTGTGCCGGCCTCGGTCAACTGGCCCGTGGAACGGTCGACGAGCTCGCAACCGAGCTCGCGCTCGAGCTTCTTCACGTGCGCGGAGATGTTCGACTGGACGGTCTGTAAGGCGTCGGCGGCCGCAGAGAACGAGCCATTGTCAGCGATCCCGACGATCGCACTCAGTTGCCGCAGTTCCATCACAATCGACGATATCAGCTATCGGTAAGAACTGTTTGACCGATGCTGTGAAATCGTGCACTATATAGCCAGACCTCAGTAGCGGAATCCCCCCTCCAGCAACTGAAGAGTCTTGAGAAGGGGCCGGTATCCCCCCCACCGGCCCTTTCTCCGCGTCTGGAGACAGATTTGCGCTCCGCGGGCGGCGACCCGAGCCTGGTTGGCCTGTGCCGACGGTTGGATCCGGGCGCGCGTCTGGCTCGAGGACAGCGTGCGTGTTCGCGCCGGAAACCGGGATCAGGTTGGACGGAGATGTGACCGCGCACAGGCCCCAAACAGAGTTGTCCGATTGTACGAACAAATCTAGTAGTATTCGGCGTGTGAGCATCGTGGAGCTATCACTGGTGCTGTTCGGGGTCTCGATCCTGGCCGGAGCGCTGGGCTCGTTGCTGGGCCTCGGTGGCGGCTTCGTGATCGTGCCGGTGCTCACCTTGGTCTTCCACCTCGACATCCGGCTTGCCATAGGGACTTCGATTGTGGCGGTGGCGGCCACGTCCTCGGCCGGGGCCGCAAGGAACGTGACCGAGAGCATCACGAATCTCAGGGTCGCCACCTTTCTCGCGGTCGCCACGACGAGCGGGGCCGTCACGGGAGCGCTGCTGGCCGGAGTGTTCGATGCCCGTTTCCTGTTTGCTCTGTTCGGGATTGTTCTCGCTGGCTCCGGAGTGCAGATGGTGCGCAAGCGACCGGTTCGGGGAGTGAAGGACGTGAGCCCTGCGAAGGAGACGGTAGCTGCGACCGTTGGCCGCGAGGACGAAGTGGGCGGCGGCGGTCGCCTCGCCGATCGATTGGCGCTTCATTCGGCCTACTACGACCAAGCCGAAGGTTTGGATGTGCCTTATGTCGTGGCTAACACGGGCCTCGGGCTCGCGCTCATGTACCTGGCAGGGACCCTTAGCGGTTTGCTCGGGATCGGTTCGGGCGTGCTGAAGGTGCCGGCGATGGACTTGGCGATGCACATCCCGATGAAGGTCTCGACCGCGACCAGCAACCTTTTGATAGGCCTGACGGCAGCGGCGAGCGCGGTGGTTTATTTCGCCCGGGGCGACATCGACCCCCTCATAGCCGGCCCCATCGCGATCGGCATCCTGCTCGGAGCGACGCAAGGGTCGAGGTGGCTCGGAAGTATCCGCGCCGATCGGCTCCGGGTCCTTTTTGTGAGCGTTCTCGGCGTGGTGGCGGTGCAGATGATATGGAAGGGGATCGGCTGATGGCTCCACCGGTTCGTGGGCATGGCGCCCTCACGCCGCCGTCGCCGCGGGGGGTACGCGCGGCCGTGGGCAAGGTGCTGCGCGTGGGTGTGCTCTTGAGCGGGGCGATCCTGCTGACGGGATACGTCGTCGGGCTCGCCGGTCAGCCGGGCGCGTTCAGGTCGCACGCCGTGGAGCAGGCTCACCTCGCGGCACGGGCGAGCTTCCCGCACTCGTTCGGCGCGGTGTGGGACGGTATCGGGCATGGCAGCGGTGAGGCGATAATCGCGGCCGGGCTTCTCGTGCTCATACTGACTCCCGTCTCAGGGTTGGTCACGAGCGCCGTAGCGTTCGCGCGACGGCGCGACTGGATGTTCACGGCGATCTCGGCAGCTGTGCTCTCGGTCATCCTCGGGTCGTTCGTCTTCGGCTGGTTGTCGGCGTGACGACGCAGCTGCCGAGTTGCAGCTCCTACGGAGCGGAGGTTCTATGACGTCACTCGACCTGAGCGACCCGATGCCGCTTTGGGCGCAGCTCGCTGCCGAGCTCCGGCGGCGTCTTGGCACAGGCGAGTTCGACGAGCGATTCCCGACGGAGGCAGAGCTCGTCACGGCCTTCGGCGTGAGCCGGGCGACAGTCCGAGAAGCAATTCGTCGGCTCCGAGGCGAAGGGCTGCTCGATGCCCGTCGGGGCAGCGGGACTTTCGTAGTGCGTCGCCAGCTCGACGCTCCTATCCTCGGGACCTCGGGGCTGGCTCAGGCGATCACGGCGGCAGGACTTGTCGAGGCGAGCAAGGTGCTCCGCGCAGAGGAGGGGCCTGCGGGCGAGACGGCGGCCCGGGCACTTGGGATCGACATCCACGAGGTTGTCCAGTGGGTGGAGCGCGTCCGCTACGCAGACGGTGAGCCGCTCGCCCTGGACCGGTCGGCGCTGGCGATCGATGCCGCGCAAAGGCTGGCCTTCGCCGGTGGCGATCTCACCCAGGGCTCCCTCTACGGCGTTCTCGAGCGGCTTTGTGGGGTGCGGATCACCGGAGGGAGCGAGCGGCTGCGCGCGGTTACCTGCAACCAGGCAGAGCGGAGGCTGTTGCGGCCCCGCCGCGGGGAGGGCGTCTTCGAGGTCGAGCGCACCGCGTACGCGGCCGACCGCGCGGTCGAGTGGCGTCGGAGCCTGGTTCGCGGCGGGGGCTACGTGCTCAGCGCGACTTGGGGCACGATGCCAGCGACGGCGCATCGTTGAGACGGCCTGCCGGCCGCTCAAGGCCTTCTCAGGAGTTCGGCCAGCTCGTGGAGGGGTCGCCCGCCGCCCATCCCGAGGGGACCTGGGTCTCGGTCGTGAAGACGCTCGCCGTGCAGTCGACCGCTGTCGTCGGTCCGAACCAGAAGTCGTATGTATCGGGTGCCGTCTCCCCGAGCACAGCGGAGGGAGCTCCCGGCGCGAGCACGAAACTCCCGAGACAGTGCCGGTCCAGCGGGTTGAAAGCGGTGTAGACCGATACACCGGTGGCGCTCGCGACACTGACCACCCGGGGGGTCGTGGGCGGCCCGCTCGTCGTCAAGTTGCCGCTCGAGCCGGAGATGCCTGCTTCAACGTAGCCGCCTGTCACGGCGTACTGCAGGTTCGTCTCGAGGACGACATCGGTGGCCGAGAGGGCAGAGAGGGGGGCGAGCACCGCGTTGCCGAGGGCAGTGCTGGCCCCGCAGCTCGAAAGCACGGTCGCGAATGCGACCAGCGCCAGGCCTGTGAGGCCGGAGCCCACTGCCGCTGGGACCCGTCGTTGTGTGCGGCGACGGGGGAGCGACAGGCGATCAGTCATCGCGGCTCCAAGGTTGGCGTTTGCGCTCGTGTGGGGCTCGCTGGTCCTTGCGTGCCGAGTCCGGCAACGCCCATTCACGACGCCAGGCGGACACCTGCGGACCTCGGAACGGCGGGGTCGTCCCGGCCGCGGCGCGACGACGCGCGGACCACCAATCCGACTCGGCCTCGTCGGCGAGAGCGGCGACGGCTCGCTCTATTCGAGCTGCGAACTTCCGCGCGTCCTCATGCTCGAGGGCGATGAGCGCATCGCCGAGGCGGATCTCTGTGGACCCCGGCCTGAACCGTGAGCTGCTCTTCGCGAGCACGGCCCTGGTCCCCCGGATGTGCACCGGTATCACCGGGACGCCGCAGCGCTTGGCCAGGTAGGAGGCGCCGCCCTTGAACTCGCGGCCCCACCCGTCGGTGGTGCGGCCGCCCTCCGGGAAGATGATGAGGCTCCAGCCGTCGTTGATCAGGCTCGCGGCAAGGTCCGCGGAGCGACGATTGACCTTGGACCGTTCCATCGGGATCGCGCCGAGGCCGAAGGACCAGAAGGCCGCCTTCCAGTGGCGGTCGAAGAAGTAGTCAGCTGCGGCCGCGACGATCGTATGGTGACGCAGCCCTGCGGGCAGGCTCGAGAGCAGGAGGCCGGTGTCGAGGTGGCTCGCATGGTTCGCCGCGAGGATCATCGGCCCCTTGACGGGATCGAGATGCTCGAGCCCGATCACGCGGGGCGAGAGCACGAGGCGAGCGACCGGCCTTGTGATGTCGTCGAGGACCACGGCCCGAGCGAGGCGGACAGGGTAGCGGCGGGCCCACGCCGTGTCGTAGTCGATGCCGAGCTTGCGCTTCGGCAAGGGCGCGACGAGGCCACCGGGTCTCGTCGGCTTCTCGGCAACGAAATGCAGTCCGTCCCTGCCCAGTGACGCCGCCCCGCGCACGCGTCTTGTCATGTCACTTCGGCGAACAGCAGGCTAGGTACATGCAGATGGGTAATGGTCGGATCCCTGCCGACGACGTCCTCGGCTAGCTCGAGGGCGTCAGCGAGCGTGGATGCGGGCGAGAAGCCCATCCGGCGAACGGCCGCCCGGTCGCCGCCGACCACGATTACGCGTCCGAGGTGCTGAAGGGCGTGGGCACACCAGTACCACATGTAGAGCGGGTGGACACCGTGGTAGGCGTAGCTCGTCCGGTAGAGGTGCACATACCAGGGATCGGTGGCGTAGGACTCCTCGTACTTCGCCTCGATCTCGAACATGTCGGTGGTCTCGGCCAGCACCTGTTCGAAGAAGTCGATGTAGCTCGGGTGGTGTACCGGGTTGAACTCCCACTGCGTCGGGTGCGACATGATCAGCACCCCGCCCTCGCGAACGAGCGGCTTGCCGCGATAGAGGTTGAAGAAGTAGCCCAGCCCCAAGCAGGCGACGAGGATCGGGTTCATCGTCGAGTTGACGTTGTAAGGGCCGATGTAGGGCAACCCCATCGTGAGTACGTCCGCCTGACCCGAAACCTCGACCAGTTGCTGTCGGTAGATGTTGGCGAGCGTGACCTCGTGAACGGCCTCGACGGCACCGGCCTGGACCGAGGTCATCTCGTGAGGGGCGCGTACGGAGTGGAAGATCTTGCGGCTGATGCCTATTGGCGTCCGCTCGAGGGCGCTGGAAGTTGCGAGGAAGCTTGCCCGGTCGCGCAGCGACCACTCCCATTCGCGCTTCTGCAGGAAAGCGAGCTGGTCCGGGAACGTGTTGGTGTTGAGTGTCGTCTCGATCTGGAAGATCTTCACGCCCGATTCGGCGATAAGCCGCCCCATGCGCCAGTTGGAGTGATGCAACTCGGAGCGGTGGATATCCATGAACGAGCGGCTGTTCAGCATCGAGCGCACATTGTGGTGGTGCTTGAGGCTCCGGTAGGAGGCGAGTCCGGTCGCGACCGACTTGTGGCCCCCGTCCATCGGGACCAGATTGATGTTCACGTAGACCAGCAGGTCGCTCTCGGCCGCCCGGCGGTTGATCTCGACGTCCTCTCCTTGGTCTGTGAGTCCAAGGTGGACGAGGTTCGATGAATCCTCGGCGTCGTGCTGCAGCAGGAGTCCGTGCGGTGCAAAAGCCTCGAAGACCCGGTCGCCGAGGGCGTGACGCAACTCCGGGTCGGTCATGCGGCGATGAAGGGCCAGTGCCGCGATGAGCACCACGTCGTCCACACCGGCCTCCGCGGCGAGATCGAGCACCGTCTCGATCACGCGCTGGCGCGAGTCGGGGGGGCGCATGGGCGGGAGGGGGAGCGAGATGTCGTCGAACGCGATCGTGAGCCGCATGCCGGGGAAAAGCAGCGTCCGCAGGGGCTGGGAATCGCCGAGGGGGTTCTCGAGGGCATGTCGAATGGCTCGATCCGGATCGGCGAGTGGATCGAGGGCCTCTGGCCCGTAGACGATCCGGGTCCCGACGGGAAGCCTTTCGAGCCGGAATCCCTCACCGTGCCACATCAACGTCGCCGGAGTCGATCGGTCGACCTCGAGGACGAAGCCGGGCCTGGGACTCACATTGCCTCCTTGGTTGTGCCGGCCGTATCCGCTCGCCCGGCGGTTGCGTTGGGCGCGTCCGGGCCGGATCCCCCTTTACGCATGTCGAACACGATCTTCACCGCGCCCCGACGCCCGGCCGCGGCAGCGTGTGCGATGGCGTCCTCGTAACGTTCGAGGGGGTAGCGCGCGGAGACGAGGCGCTCGAGACGCGCCTCCCGCACAAGCTCGAAGGCGAGCTGGAAGGTCGACCGTGGCCCTTCGGGTCGGTCCTCACTCCCATAAGCGTAGGCGCCGCGCAGCTCGATCTCGCGTTGCCAAAGCGGGGCGAGGTCGAGCCTGACCAAGCCCGGCATGCCGACGAGCACGATCCGGCCGCCTGGGCGCACGACCTCGAGGCACTGCTCCAGAGAAGCCGACGTCCCCACGCAGTCCACGATGAGGTCGACCCCGCCGGTGAGACGCTCGATGCTGCCGTCGCCGGATTCGAGAGCGAGCGACCCCGACAACCGGCGGGCGGCTCGCTTGTGCTCGCCCGGCTTGACGACCTGGTCGGCGCCGAGGTCGTGGGCGAGCTTGCGTTGATTGGGATGCTTGGCGACAGCCACGAGGGCACCGGGAAGGCAGAGAGCTCTCATTGCCGCTATCACGCACAGACCGAGGGTTCCGCTGCCCAGCACCATGACCCTCTCTCCGCCGGTGATGTCGGAGGCGAAAGCCGCGTGAACAGCGCAAGCCGCGGGCTCGACCATGACGGCGGCTTCGTCGGAGAAGTCATCAGGGACCGCGTGCAGCTGGCTGTCATGCGCGACCAACCCCGTCGACCAGCCGCCGCCGGTGTCGCGGCAATAGCCGGTCTGCAGTCCCGGACGGAGGTGACCAAAGGCGATTCGTTCGCACGAGCCCTTCCGACCCGCCGCACAAGCAGGGCACTCCGGCTCGATCCCGCGGGCCTGACAACCGAGCACTGGTTCGACCACCGCACGGCGCCCGTCGAGGGTGCCGCCTTCTACGTCGCCCACGACCTCGTGGCCAGGGACGAAAGGGAAGCTCACGATGTGGTCGAAGTAACGGGAGCTGCGGCCGTCCAAAGTGGAGAGGTCCGAGCCGCAGACACCGGCGAGCCGAGGTCGGACCCGTACCCAGTTGGGACCCGGCATTTCGAGCTCCTCCAGCTCGACGAGCTCGAGAGGGCCAACGCGGACGCCCTTGCCCGAGCCGACGAGGACTGAGGCGACGCGTGAGGCCGCAAAGCGCGACACGTTCCGCTCGAACTGGAGCGCCTTCATCGGCCATCGCCCTTCGACGATGTCGTCACCCAGCTCGCCGGCGTCGTCTGCACGCCAGGACGTCGGGTGGCGATCGCGAGGAGGTGCCGCGGGCCACCCTCGGCTCGCTCCCAGTTCTCGATGAACCAGCCCCGGCGACGGGCGATGGCGGCGAGCTTGGCCTCGGGGTTCACGACTACGGGGAAACCGGCGGCCTCGAGCATGGGCAGGTCGCTGGTGGAGTCCGCATAAGCCACGGTCTCGCCGAGGCTGAGACCTTGGGACCGCGCGAACTCATCGAGCAGGATGGCTCGGGCCTCGCCCGTCGGTGGTGCCTGGGTCAGCTCGCCGGTGAACTTGCCATCGCGCTCGCCCATGGTCGCGCAGACGATCTCGTCGAACAGCGGCCGGAGGGGCTCGACGACGAAGTCCAAGGCACCGGTGATCAGCAAGGTCCGGTGGCCGAGGGCGCGATGGCGACGCACCCGCGCGATCGCATCGGGGAAGGCCCGCAGGCCGAGGAGATCGCTGAACAGCTCGTAGCTGTCGAGGCGCAGCTGATCGACGGGGGCGTCCTCGTAGCGGCGGTAGAAGGCGCGCAGGAAGTCGCTCCGATCGCGGCGGTCGAGCCTGAGCAGCCTTGGTCCTTCTGCGAGCAGGCCTGCCACCAGGAGGGTTCGCTCGAGGCGCTCGAGGTGACGGGTCGCCAACCAGGCGTAGCTCTCGACGACGTTCGAGGCGATGAGCGTGTTCTCGAGGTCGAACGCCGCGCACCGCGGTTCCGCGGACAGGATCGCCTTCAGGGTGCGCTCTTGCCGGCTTCCTATCGTCCGCTTGGTACTAGGCGAGGTGCGGACCCTGGCGTGCTCGACCACGGAGGGCAGGTGGACGTCCTCTATGTACTGAGGCCACTTGATCACCACTGGGTCGAAGGAGAACTCTGCCTGGTCAGCCGGGTCGAGGCTTTCGAAGAGCTGCACGGTCCTGTCGATGCGAAAGCGCGCCTCGGTCTCGCTGTAGGAGCCGTAGAGCTCGACGTAGCTGAGGGCTCGCTCGGCCTCGGACCGTCGCTCCTCGATCCGGGCGGCGCCCTCTGCCCGCTCACCGCGCAACGGCAGGGAGTTGACCAGGCGCTCGGCGGCGCCCAGGGCTCGAGTCGCCCGGCGCAGCTGGCCCTGAACACGGCCACGGCCGGGGAAGGACCACTTCGGGACGAGAATCGGCTGGCCTCGGTTGTCATAGAGGGGCCGTTCTGTGAACCAGTTCTCGACGAGGTCTACCAACTGGCCATAGTGCAGGGGGTTTCGCGCGCCCGAGGCGACCTGGTAAACCGTCGGCCCGGCCGGGTCCGGTCCCTTGGCCGCCACCGCGATGATGGCCGCGACGACGAGATCGACAGGAATGACGTCCACGATGCCTTCAGGGACGCCGGGAAACTGTCGGAGCAGGCCCTTCGCGTACGAGATGATGACAGGCTCCGCCATTCGGAACCCGCGGATCCATCCCGGACGCGGTTGCGAGAGCGCCGACTCGACGATCGAGGGTCGGACGAAAGTCACCGGTAGCTCACCGCGGATGTCGAGCAACGCGGTCTCGCCGAGCGACTTGGTGAACGCATAGGCATCGGGCCAGCCCAGGGCCCGGGAACGGCCGCGGCCGAGCGCCACCATGCGGTCAACGACCCAGTCGGCTCGCAGCTGCTCGGTCTTCTCCGCCAAGAGCGCGGTGCCGGCGGCGCCGAGCTCGGCTCGCGCCGCGCGGTGGAACGCTGCCAGCCGTTCGGGGCTCCGGCTGAGCGCATCTTCGTCGGCACGGGCGCGCCGGGCAGCTTGTACCTCGGCTCGCCAGTCGATTCTCGAGACGAACTTGGAGGACGTGATGAGCTCCTCTGCAGCGTCACCCTTGTGGCCACTGTTCACGTATGCCGTCGACACCGCTATGAGATGGGGCAGGGCGTCCGCGGCACACCTGCCGGGGGCAGTTTCAGCTGAGATCTCTTTCAGAGTTTCCGCGACACGCGTAGGACCGAGCAGGTTCACCTCCACGGCTCCGTCCAGGGGTGCGTCGAAGGTCACAGCGGCCGCAGCATGGATCACGATGTCACAAGCCCCGAGCAGGGCTCGCCCGTCCTCATCGAGCGCGAGTCCGTCGCGCCCGACGTCGCCTCCGATCGTGTGGAGACGGCCGGCGACCACGTCGTCGAAGCGCTCACCGAGCTCACCGCGCAGCCTGTCGAAGCAGTCGTTGCGCAGTATCTCCCGGCGCGTGCGTTCGACAGGTCCCTGGTGTTGGCCGGGCCGGACGACGACTACCACTTCGCATTCGGGCACGCTACGGAGCAACCGCTCGACGAGCGCTGTTCCGAGGAAGCCCGTCGCCCCGGTCACGGCGATTCGCCGTCCGGCGAGCTCGTCGCGGATCACAGGTGTGTTTCTAGCACCCGGCTGTCGAAGAGCGGGCGCTTAGCTGCGGAAATGGGGCGCGGGCCGGAGCCGCAGGTCCCCGGGACCGCTCGCAGGCCTGACAGCGATCAGTGCTTGGGCGTCTCGACTTTGGCGGGCACAGGCTTTTTCGGCACAGACCGCCGCGGTGGCTTGGGAGGTGTGTAGCGCTTGTTGGGCTTGGGTGCGGCCCGACTCGCGATCTCCTTCTCGCTCTTACGCGATCCCCTCGACCTCGGCTGTGTTGCAGGCTTGCGCGCGGCGTTTTGGCCTTGGGCCCGGGGTGATCTGAGCCCTTTCAGGACGAGCCACATGCCGAGGCCGACGTACGCGATTCCGAGGATGGAGAGGGCCTTGATCTGTAGCAGCCAGAAGCCGACGAGCAGGGATGCGAAGCCGAAGAGGGCTCTGCGTCTCAGGACCGTCCCGATCAGGAGGAATGCGAAAAGGACGATCCCCTCGAACAGGAACACGTGCACGGCGCCCAGGGTCTTGAGATCGCTCGTGGACTTGTTGTTGCTGTGGGTCAGATAGGGCACGACGACGATGAGTGTCAAGGCGAGCTCGAAGATCGTGGCCGTGATCGCGATACGGCGCTCGCGCTGGTCGAGGAAGTTCACGGCGGCTCGGGCTTCGTCCGACCTCGTCGTGGTGGGCGAGCCCGGTCGGAAGAACCGCTGGGCGCTGAAGCTGCTCCGGATCTTTTCGCTCCAGCGGCTGCCACCGTCGGTACCGGTTTCGGACTCGTCGGGCGTCAGCCCGTCGGGCTCTGGTTCGTCCTCTTCCGCCATCGTGTCCAGGGTAGCTGTCGCGTTGCGGAGCGGCTTGGGCACATCCTCCCTGAGCAGAGCAGAGAGGGCAAAGCAGCGCCGCCCTGTCTCGTGGTCGTTACGGACGGTACGATGTTCGGGCTGCGTGTGGCTGGTGGCGATTGACTGTTCACAACCACGCACGTGGAGCAGTGACGACCAGGGCGCTTGGCTCAGGTGGTTAGAGCGCAGCCTTCACACGGCTGAGGTCGCAGGTTCAAGTCCTGCAGCGCCCACCAAGAAACATGCCTGAAACAGCAGCTCACGAGCCATTTCAGGTTTGACCGACATTACTCACTAGTGACCCTGAATTCGCCCTTGGTGCCACTCGGTGTGGCACGCGTGTGGCACGAGGCGCACAACCAAGTGGGACGAGGCCGGGTTGGTCGAGCGCCCGAGTCGGCAGGGCCAGGGCGAACAAGAACCGTCTGATCTGCGCCGCCGCGACTCGGGGGTCGATGGTGTTCTACGTGCCCGTTCTGGGCGTCCCTGACCGCTTCGCTGGCGCGACACAGCCCGGCGGCGAGACGTGCCAGCCGCGCTGTAGGCGACCCTTCCTGGTGATAGACCGGCCCGCCTTGACGAGCTAAGCCAATAAGGTGCCTAAGTACCTAGATAAATGGTGTCAGGATGCTCGAGTTCCACCTCGACACGCGCTCGGGAGTTGTGCCTTACCAGCAGATCGTCCAGCAGGTCCGCAACGCGCTCCGACTGGGGTTCCTCGACGTAGACGACCAGCTCCCGACTGTCAAAGAGGTGGTGGCCGCCGTGGCGATCAATCCGAACACGGTGCTCAAGGCTTACAAAGAGCTGGAGCACCTCGGCCTCGTGGCCGCACGGCCCGGCATAGGCACTTTCGTCATAAGGACGCTCACCGACGACTCGCTGGCGGCGCATGGGCCACTTCGACAGGACCTCATGCGCTGGCTGCAAAAGGCGCGGCGCGGGGCTCGACGAGGAGAGCATCGAGGCGCTCTTTCGCGACGTCCTTTGGTCCACCTCCGCAGAAGGCGTAGCGTGACCGCCGTCGTGGAGGCCAGCGGCCTCGGCAAGCGCTACGGCCACATGTGGGCGCTTTCCGACTGCACGCTCGCCATCCCCGCTGGCAAGGTGGTCGGCCTCGTCGGACCAAACGGTGCCGGCAAGACGACGCTCTCGAGCTCTCGGTCGGACTCCTTCGTCCAGACGCTGGACCGGTCGCTGTCCTCGGTGGGCAACCTGGTACGGGGCCGAGCCGGCTGGCCCGTGTCGGCTTCGTCGCCCAGGACACCCCCACCTATGCGGGGACTGTCGATTCGCGATCACCTGCGCTTCGGCACCTGGATGAACCCGAGCTGGGACGAGGCACTCGCCGAGGCGCGGATCGAACAGCTCGGGCTCGACCCCACAAGAAGGCCGGTAAGCTCTCCGGCGGCTAACGCGCCCTGCTCGCGCTCACGCTCGCAGTGGCGAAGCGCCCGGAGCTGCTCCTCCTCGACGAGCCCGTTGCCAGCCTCGATCCTCTCGCCCGGCGCGAGTTTCTTCAGGGCCTGATGGAGGTGGTCGCGGAGCACGGCGCCAGCGTCATTCTCTCTTCCCACTTCCCGCATCAGGGAGATTGGGTGCCTCGACTCGGGAGACCCAGTGAGCGCACTCCGGTCTCAGCGAGGCCCAAATGTCCGTGAAAGGATCAGCGCCAGTACGCACCTTGTAGCGCCAGAATGGCGCTAGAGTGAGGGACATGCCAAGTGTCCAGATCAAGTCCGTTCCCGAAGACGTCCACGCAGAGCTGCGCCGACGCGCAGCGAACGAGGGAAAGTCGCTCCAAGAGTATTTGCTCGGCCGTCTAGTCGAGGAGGCACGTCGGCCCAGTCTCGACGACCTCCTGAGCCGTGCGGGCCAGCGAAGCGGTGGGCACGTTTCGTTCCGCTTCGCAAGCGAGGCGGTTCGCGAAGATAGGGACGCCGGGTGATCGTCGTTGACGCGTCGGTCATCGCGCCGGCTCTTGCGGACGACGACGTCGACGGCGACCGCGCCCGCGAACGTCTACAAGGTGAACGTCTCGTGGCGCCAGAATTGCTCGACCTTGAAGTGGTCGCAGTTGTCCGGAAGGCGCTCTTCGCTGGAGTCCTTGATGAACGCCGAGCCGCCATTGCCCTGGCAGACCTCGCAGACCTCGATCTGGAACGAGTAAGCCACCGACCACTATTGGTGCGGATATGGGAGTTGCATCGAAACATCACGCCGTACGACGCGGCATATGTGGCCTTGGCTGAGACGATTGAGGCGACCCTGGTGACCGCAGACCGTCGTTTGGCGCAGGCACCAGGCCTGCGGTGTCAGATGGAGTATCTCGGTTGAGGCAAGGTCCATTACCAAGTACGCGGTGAGAGGAGGACCACTTGCAGTGAGTGGCAAGCGACAGTTTGGGAGCGTCCGAGAATTGCCTTCTGGAAGGTGGCAGGCGCGGTACTGAGATGGGTCCGGCCAGATGTTCTCCGCGCCTTCAACTTTTCCGACCAAGACCGATGCGACCCGTTTCCTCGAGGTGGTGGAGGCGGACATAGCGCGAGGGCTGTACATCGATCCCGGCGCGGGACGGGTGACCTTCGCCGCGTGGTCAGACCGCTGGTTGGCGCGACCAGGTAAGCGAGAGGCATCGACGGCAAGAGATCGCCAGGCGCTCGCGTCGTTCCGCCCTCATCTCGGTTCGGTGCTCCTGATAGGGCTCACCCCCGGGCTTATCCAAGAAGCAGCGGACCTGCGATCGAAGGTCGCGGCACCCGCCGCCGTCGCCCGAGACTTCTCGGCGCTCCGGGCTGTGCTTACCGCGGCCGTCAACGCCGACGTGACCGCTCGATCACCCGTTCGGAACATCGCGTTGCCTCGAGTCGTGCATCCGGAGCGATCGGGCCTATCCCCATTTGAGCTCGCGGCACTCGTGAAAGAGGAGCCCGGACACTGCCGGGCGCTCGTGCTAGTTGGAGCGGTCCTTGGATTGCGTTGGGGGGAGGCAGTCGGACTGCGGGTTCGCGATGTCGATTTCATGCGCCAAACCGTGACGATCGCTCAGACCGTTGAAGAACTATCGGGTCATATGCGCATCGTTCCAGAGGCGAAGACGCGATCCAGTCTGCGGACGCTCGCTGTTCCGGGCTTCCTCATGGACGAGCTCACTCGTCACCTGCAGCAGCACCGACAAGCCGTGATAGGTCAGCACGTCGTCCCAGACGCGCTGACCTTCGTCGGTCCACGTGGCGGGACGCTGCGGCGTCGCTTCGGCGAGCGCATTCTGTGGCCGGCGGGGAAGCGGGCAGGCCTGTCGACGAGTCTCAGTTTCCATTCGCTTGGGCACTGCGCGGTGACCGCGATGGCGGACACCGGCGTGCCGTACAACGTGACCCAGGCGAGGGCCGGTCACAGCACGGCGCGCATGACGATGGAGCCGTACTCGCATCGGACGACAGCTGCCGATCGGGTGGCAGCTGAGGCCTTGCAGGCTCACTTCGGCGAGACGTTTGCAGCTGGAAGTGGCACGAGTGTGGCCCGGAGCGCTGCATCTCAAAGAAAAGGCACCGAGAAAGAGCAGGTCAGGTCGTCTATAAGCGTTGGCGACAACAGCCTTCACACGGCTGAGGTCGCAGGTTCAAGTCCTGCAGCGCCCACTAGGTAAATCGCCTAGACGGGCAGGTCAGCACCTAAATTCTGCGTTTCCGATAGTGCCCGTCGTAGCCGCATATTCCCGGTTGGAAGGGGCACGTAAGGGGCACGATGGGGCACGAGGGGGCACGAGGGGGCACGAGGGGGGCACGGGGAGGAGCCACCCACCGGTGTAGAAAGGCCTCGAACGCGCCGGACTAATCGCCGGCCACCTCGAGCTCGGCGAGGCGGCGAGAAACCTTGTCTGGCCGAGGCACGCGGCGCTGACCCAGCTCCCACTTCGAAAGGTTCTGCGGCCAGGTGCCGAGATATTCGGCCATCTTCGAAAGGCTCCAGCCCAGCGCGGTTCGCCGGCTGCGAATCAGTGGACCGAGGTCACGGTACGGCTCGTCTCCGGGCGCCGACCCAGGCCGAAAAACGAGCCGCACCCTTTCGCGCCCGTGCCGATCGGTGTAAGAGACCTCTCCCAGGTGGAGTAAGGACCTCGCGCCTTCCTCCGCTTCGAGCATGGGATCCACGACCCTGTGTAGTGACGCAGCGCCGATCTTCGTCGCCTCCCGCAGCTCGGCCCATCCGTACTGGCCGGGGTGCTTGCGGACAACAGCGAGCACGTCGGCTCTTCGGCCGGGATCGGCGCGCAACGTGTAGTGCGTTCGAGACGCCGGCGGGGCCAGCACGACGGGTGACGCGTCGAATACCGCCCGGATTTGGCCTACGCGAGTCTCTGGGATCGGTTCGCTGCCGGTCTCCCAGTCGCTGATGTGGCCCCGGCTGACCCCCGGCAGTTTTCGGGCGAGGACATCCTGCTTCATGTTCCTACTCTCCCGGCCGATCCGTAGCTCTTGCGCGGTCATCGGCACAGCAGGCTCCCTCTCCTCTCGCGGACCCGGTCCTAGGAAGAGCCCATCGTGCTGGCGCAGCCTGCCAGCCGTGTCCCTGTAGTCGGTGGGCCGCAAGTGAAACTCGCCTCGCTCGATGGCGTCCCTGGCGAGCGCCGGCGTTCGGCTTGCTCTCCCGAGACCACCGATCGGACCGAGCCACTGCACCGCTAAGGCGAAGGACAACGCGCCGGGGTCGCTCGCGACTTGCTGGGCCAGCTGAGTCAGCGCCGTTGCCTCCTGCCAAAGGAGCTCACGGGCCGGCGCCAGCTCGCTGCGCAGAAGGGCCACATACCGCGCCAGATTGGCGAGCGACGGCCATTGAGAGCCGGTCTCCCAGCTGTCCACGGCCGTCCAGCTGACGCCTTGGCGTCGAGCGGCCTCAGCCCGGCTTAAGCATGCCTGCTCGCGCAGGTCTTTGAGGTCCTCTGGGCCTAAGCGTCCGAGGGACTCTTCAGCCCGCACAACCAGGCGTTCGCGCCGGCCTCTTGGGGGAGATTGCGCGTCGCACTCCCAGCGCCGGTAAAGGGAGACCGATACGCCCGTGACCTCAGCGGCGTCCGCCGGAGTAGTCAGCCCAGCGGCCTTCCTCAGCGTCGAAAGCGGCACGTCGGCAAGCGCATCGGGCGGAACGTCGGGATCAGTCTTCACGATGCCGACCATCTTCCGCCGAACAAGCCGCCCGCGGCGGTCCTGAGTCTCCCCCCATTCGACGACCAGGCGCCCGGCTTTGCGAGCCGGATCAAGAGCGGGGACAAGATCCGGTGGCACGTTTGCCAGGAGACGCGGACCGGTCTCGAGCAAGGACTCGAGCCGCTCGAGCTTGGCGCTCATCGCGTCCTCTCTGTCCCTCTTTTCCACGGCCGCTTTGCGAAGCTCCTCGCGTATCTGCTTCGAACGGTCATCGGAGAGACGCTCGATACCTGCCAGGCACGCAGAGATGTAGGGCCTAGAGACCCCAACGCGCCGGGCGAGCTCGCCTTTGCTGAGCCCACTCTGTGCCCATTCTTTCGCTAGCTCTGC
>Ga0116111_1001032_pt1 | contig 20919 bp, 16 predicted proteins | sample June2015DPH_8_10_FD_89720 | JGI IMG/M metagenome (GOLD analysis project Ga0116111, IMG submission 89720) | Peatland microbial communities from SPRUCE experiment site at the Marcell Experimental Forest, Minnesota, USA - June2015DPH_8_100 | ecosystem: Environmental > Terrestrial > Soil > Wetlands... | reverse complement strand
GCAAATCGCGCGCGGCGTTCCGCCTTCGCCAGCGGAAGTGAGTCAGCAACAAGCCGCAGCTGGCCGCCTCTTTGAAGGACTCCACGAGATCTGGACACGCATTCTCGATCGCAACGACCTGGGCTACAATGAGGACTTCTTCGAAGCCGGTGGGGATTCTCTTGCTGCCATCAACATGCTCACCGAGGTTGACCAGCGTTATGGCTGCGACACTAGCGCCTGGGCCGCGAGTTTTCTTGACGAGCCAACACTCGAGCATCTCGCGAGTCTTGTGGGTCAACCATCACCGCCAAGGCCGAGCCGCAGCGGCCCGAGCGAGATTAAAGTCTTTCCTGTCCGCACGGGAGGTTCCGGCATTCAACTATTCTGCCTCCCGACCGAGGGGCATGAAGGCCTCAATTTCCGCCGCCTGGCAACACACCTCGATGGAAAGATGGATTTGTCCATCGTCCGTCCGGCAAACACGTTTCATCGGATGGAGCTATTCGGCTTGGAACGCGAGGGAAAGGAAGCAGCGGCGGTTATCCGGCAGCAGCAGCCTGAGGGCCCGTATTTCCTGTGCGGCTACTGCTATGGGGGAATGGTCGCGGTTGAGGCAGCTCGTCAGCTTTCACTCGAGGGGCAGGATGTCCAGTTGATTCTGTTTGAAGTGCACATGCCGGGTTCTCCTCGCCTATTGCTTGATTGGCCGGTATGGGCCAAAAGGGCCAAATGGTCATGGCACCGGGTTTGGACCACCGAGCATCCGGGGGTGCGAAATGATCTCCGCCGTTTTCGCAGGCGGATCGCGGCATCGATATTGTCTCCTTTCAGGCGGCTTCTGGCCCCCTTCGAGCAGACTTCGGCAGTCCAGTGGCTGCTTGAGTGGATGGCGTCCGATTTTGTCGCGCCCTATAAACCCCGTCCTCTTGACCTACCGATCCTTCACTTCCTCTGCGAGGATGAGCCCAAAATGATTTGGGCTTACTCCCGATTTGGATGGAGACGGATCGCGCGGCGCGGCATCGAGGAGCATGTCATGCCTCTCGACCACTACAACATCCTGCACGAGTCGAACCTGCCCCGGATCGTCGACATTCTTCTGAGGTGGTGCGGCATCCAGCCACAGGTACCGCACGTCGGAGCCAAGCCGCCGGTGCGTGAGACGATGAAGATCGCCGGGGTAGGAAACGGCGCCCGGCAATGAGCTTTGCGCCCGATTCATCCTGTGCGCAACGCGCTGCTGAGTTTACCGATGAACCCTCATTTGCAGTCGGATGATGTGATCAGAATTGGCCGCGCAATACGTGCTTTCGGCGATTGAGCAGACTCTCGCGTAGATGCCACTCGATTTCGTCATTGTGGAGCATGCAATCAGAAGGTCGGTTTATACTCGAGGTCTGCTGCGAACTGCGTCAAGAAAATCCTCGTATACCCGGTAACAGTCATTTTGATCGTAGGGTTTTGATGCCAGCACTCCGCACACCGTACTCGGAGCAAAGTTATGCAGCTCATGCCAGATCAGCGAAGGAATATATAAGCCATGATCGGGACGATTCAGTTCGAAGTCTGTTTTTGAATATCCGTCGTCGACCGTAATCGTGAAACCTCCAGCCAGAGCGATGATGAATTCTTCGCTATCCTTTAGCGCATCACACGCGCGCTTTTCAGACACAGGAACTCCATAGATGTAAAAGAACCGCACGGGATTGAACGGCAGCAAGGGTTTGCCCTCTATGACCGATAGGGTTCCTCGCGGTTCATCAAAACGGGGTATATCGATGAGGCGATATTGTTTCATGCTGTTCTCCGTTCGTCGTCAGTGAGCTGATCTGTGAAATCCACTTACCAAGGAAAGGAATCTGCGAAGCGTTCCGAGCGTTTGTGATCGAGCCAGGAATTGACCGCCCGGGATTGTAATGGCGACCCACCCTAACGCGTAGGCAAGCGCCGACACTCTCTGCGGGCTGGTGACGCGAGCCTGTCTCAACTTGGCCAATGCAGATGCTGCATCCATCGACTCTCGCACAATTGCCATGCGATAACGAAGTTCGGCAAGTCTCGCGACGATAAGGCTCCGATACGGCTCATAAGAAACATAGGCAAGTGCCTTTTCGAGTACTGCGTCGAACCCACGATTCATTGCAGAGTGGTTTGCGGTCTTTTGCCGGGCATGTCGCCGCATGAATCCCATTGGCGAACCGGGGCAATGTTCGAAACGGCAACCTGCAATCGCAGCGCGGAGCCAATAATCGAGATCCTCTATATACAGGTCCTCATCCCACGGACCCACCTTTTCCAGCGCACGCCTTCGAAACAGGGCGCCAAGAGTTCCAATGCCCGTCCAGCCAGCCTGCGGCGCAATAAACTCCTTCAGAATATCGTCCTCGGGATGGGTCATAATGTCATCCCATGTGGCTGGTCCTTCACCAGTTTGAAACTGGCGAACGTCGCCATACACGATGTCCGCATCTGGCTTGGTCTGGAAGACATTGAGTTGCTTTGCAATCTTGTTTGGAGCGAGAACATCGTCCCCGTCTACAAATTGGATGTATTCACCCTTAGCTGCGGCAAAACCTGCGTTATATGCGCCTGCGTTCTCCTTGTTTGGCTGGGGAATATAGCGAATGCGATCGCCAAATCGCTTTTGCACCTCGCTGGCAGTTTCGTCCGTCGATGAATTGTCAACGACGATAACCTCGGTGGGCTGGTGCGATTGGTGCAAGGCGCTTTCAATCGTCATTTCAACATCTGGCCAATTGTTGTATGCGCAGATCACGATTGAAACAAGTGCGCCAGTTGTCCTGCTTTCTTCGATCATTCCGTCAGGCTCCGATACATCGCACCTGTTCTTAAATCGCCCGCTCGCCCACCGCGGCGGCCAAGCTTACTGCGTGCGCTACACGATCGCGTAGCCGAATTTTACCACGCAAGTGCTGGAAGGGAATTCGTCCCGCACGAATTGGCGCTCTCATGCATCGACGAATTCAAAATGAGCGAACATTTTCTTGCATGGCATCTCTTCCGACACATGAACGAGGTCTTCTCACGAAGCGTAGGCATCGGAAAGTCGCGGCACTCCAGCAGTGCAATCGATGTTCTACCAATGGCGTTGATACGGAGCAAAACCCGGTTCTGAAAGAGATCCTGAGCATAAAATCGCGATCTTCACCCAAACGAAAAGATTCATCAAGCCCACCTGTTTTCTCAAATTGCGAGCGCAATACCAGGAGGCTTTGGATGCAGGTTCCACATGCGTACCGCCCAATCTGCTTGATGGGATTGTCAAAGGGGCCGAACGAAAAATCGCTTCCGAGCCTGCCCTTTTGACGTACCTATCGTTCACATCCTTTGTGAGGATGAGCCTAGAATGATTTAGGCTCACTCCCAGTTCGGGTGGAGGCGGATTGCGCGGCGCGGCATCGAGGAGCATGTCATGCCTCTCAACCACTTCAACATCCTCCACGAGTCGAACTCACCTCGGATTGTCGAGATTCTTCTGAAGTGGTGCGACGTGCAGCCCGATGAATCGCACGCACAATTGGCGGCTGCAAGAGACTGAGAAGATAGAAATCGTTGTGTCACAAAGGGGGCGCGCGGACGTGAGTTTTGTACCCGATGCATCCCACTCGAGTCACACGGTCGCGAACGGCCAGGCCATGGCTGGCGCTCATCCCGCGAGATGGCTCTACGTTTCGGTCGGCTTTGGCGCCGCGCTTTTCTTCTATCTTCACTTGTTTCGCTTCCCGGCAGTCCCAATTTGGCATGACGGAGATCAAGCGATCTACCTCGAGCACGCCGAACGCATGCTTGGCGGAGCGGTCCTTTATCGCGATCTTTTCCAGTTCAACATGCCCGGCACCGAATACCTTTACTACTTTCTCTTTCGTTGCTTAGGCCTGCATCTTTGGATCGGTCATCTGGCATTTCTCCTCGCAGCCACAGCAATCACGTTGCTGGTTTATTCCCTTTCACGCATCGTGCTTCAGGGCGCATTGGCGTGGCTGCCGGCAGTTGCTTTCCTTGTCATCTGCCAGCGCAGCTCCCTGGACGGATCCCACCATTGGTACAGCGCTCTGATGGTTCTTTGCGCTGTCAATATCGTAGCCAGGGCTTCCGCCGTAACCTGGATCGGACTGGCAGGCGCGTTTCTTGGCCTGGCAACGATTTTCACCTCGGGTGAAGGGGCATTTCTTGCTGCGGGCATCGCCCTTTTCTTCATTTGGGAATTTCGTGACTGGAGGCGGGCTTCGAAAGCAATCGTTGCCCTGGTAGTGCCGTTCGTGACGGTCGTCTTTTCGATGATGGTCTATCTGACCGTCACCGTTGGAGCAAAGGTACTTTATTATTCGTTGATTGTTTTCCCGTTCCGCTATTACGGCGCAGGCTACGCCAACGACTTCTCGATCTATTTTGATGAATGGCAGGATGTCTTTCCGTTGCGACCCCACTCCATTCTTCTCATCCTGCTGTGGTTCTTATTGAACGCAGCCGTACCGATCGTGCTTGCGGTGTTCATGGCAAGATGCCTGTGCCGCAACACGCCCGACCTTCGCAATTCCGATCGGACGCGAGCACTGATGCTCTACGCCTTCGCTGCAGTGTTCGCACTCCTGGCCGTAGCTCGTGCCCCGTCGGCCCCACGCCTGAATTGCGCTGCTGTTTTCGCATATATCTTGGCAGTTGCTCTGTTGAAGGAAATTGGCGCGCGCCGCCTCATCGGCGGAGCACTTGCCCTTGCATGCGCGGCTGCTCTTGCCGAGATTGTCGTTGCTGCCGTGCGTCCAGCTCCCATTCTTGATGGTGCGCGCGGCCCGGTGGCAATGTTCAGCCAAAGTGACTACCAGTACACCTCATGGCTTGCTCATATTGCTCGCCCGGGCGACCGGCTGTTTGGATCTCCCACCTACAATTTCGTCCTCGGGCTCAAGAATCCATCGAAACTGGAGTGGGTGGAACCAGATGCTTATACACGACCCGAACAAGTGAGGGAATTGCTGGATGCATTGAATCGCTATCCCACCCGATTCATCTTGTTTTCCGACGAGTCAGGCGATCAGGTCGATGCTGGAGACAATCTGAAGCCGTTCCGTGCTTACTTACGGGAGCACTATCGATTCGTGCACCCCGCCGACATGTATGGAGGGATCTTTGTCGAAGACACTGACCTGCCCAACGATGTGGCGGCCCGGGAGTAGCGGCTTGCGGATAAAGGCAGCGCACTTATTCATTGCGTCGCGGTCGCAGCGTGCGCATGAATTTTTTTCTCGTGCGAGCGCGCTCCGCGCCGAAGGGGGCAATGCCAAGTCGGGCTATGATGCCGTCCATGGCTTCGTCGAAAGCGCGTTTGCTGTGATTTTGTTCTAGCAGGCTCCATGCCTGTTGCCAGCGTTTCAGGGCCTCCAACCTGTTCGACAACAGATCGCGTACCGCCGCCACATAACCGTTTACGTCTTCCGGGCTTGCAATCAACCAGCCGGTCGCGGGTTTGCAGAGATCCCCTATACCGCCGACATTCGGCGCAATGATCGACAATCCGGCGGCAACAGCCTCCACCAGGACGTTCGGCAGTCCGTCCCATCCTGAAGTGTAGAGGAACCCGCCGCAATCGAATTTGGCTGCAATGTCGGCGAAAGAATCGAAGGGGCCATGCCATCGGACATTGCGCAGAGATAATATCTTGACGGCAATCGGTGCGGATGGCCGGTCGATCTCTCCGCAGATCACAAAGGTTACATCTGGCAAGGCTTGCGCTATCGATAACAGGATATCCGGCCGCTTTTGGCGACAAAAGCGGCTGGCCCACAGAATCCTGCGTGTCGTTTCCTGTGAGGGCATGGTTTCTTTTGCGGGAAAATCGGTCCAGGCATGAACAGTAGTAAGGCGCTGGCGATCCAGACCGAAGCGATGAGCCAGTGCGTCGCAGTATTGCGACGAGTCGGTTAGAACCATATCGAGAGCCAATCCCACCGACGGCAGAAAAGACTGGGCGCAACCATGTGGGCGGCCAAGTTCATCGTAATCGTCGCAGAACAGGCTGGCCACAAGCCGGCTGCCCCTGGTTTTCACGGCACGGAAGTGGTTGCACAAGATCCTCCAGCCAACCTCCGAATTCGCCACATGAATAAGCGCAGAGGGACGTTGCAGAAGCAGCCGGGTGAGAACCAGATCGCGGTCGTCCGGAGACAGACCGGAAAGGAAAGCCTTGGCCTCGACGACCGTTACCCCCGCAGGCACGCGCTCCAGCCACGGTGAATCCACTATCTCTGTGAGGATAAGCAAGACGCGATACCCGCGTTCGACATAATAGCGAAGATATTGCAAAATTTCTTTGTCGGCCCCGCCACGTGTCAGCCATTGCGCGAAGAAGACCACATCGAAATGGACCTCTCCGCAATGAGCACAGATATCGGCATAGGCCGCTTCCCGCAAACTGTTGTCTGCGGGCGCAGTGCGGAGGACGATGTTGGGTGTTTGTCTGGTTATCTGTCTTTCGAAGACCATGACGTACAGTGCCTGCAAGCGCACTTGCATCGATGGAGAGAAATAGGAATAGATACGCTTAAGAACTTTGCGAACGACGGGATGCATGGTCAGGCCCCCGTCATCCATGCAGCCCGACTATCGATGGCGTTGCGGTTATATGTCGAAATGTTGACAGAGACTCTTGGGTTCACGGCTTGTCGATTGATTCAAACAATATTAGCTCATAGTACCTTGCCCTAAAATGTGTCCGGACTGGTTTCAGCTCCTGGTCTGCGAACTGCCTCCCGGTGTTGCAAATGTAAATCCCCCGCTCTGCGACTGTGCCAACGCAGATTGCGGCCGATCCCGAAGGAGATCAAAACCCGCCAGTATTCGCGCAGGTATACTCAGGACAAGCCATTTGAGGGATCGCGAAATCTCACTGACCTTGCTCAAAGAATGAGCCGCCTGAACCCAAAAGAATCGCCGCCGCTGGCGTGTGTACACATTGTGAAATGCGCTGACATTGAGTGCACGGCGATCTGCAAAATCGTTGCCGCCTTGGCTAAACATGCCGGCTCGTTCGGATATGAAATCTCCGTGCTTTTCCTCGGGGGTGGTCCGCTTCTCGAAATGATGCGGAGCGCGGGCGTTCAAGCCAGCATCGTTCCATGGACTGGTGAACGCGGCGATTTCGCGGGAGCTTGGCGAGTCTGGTCCAGACTACGGCAGCGCCGCGTCCAAATCGTGCACTTCCACTCCGGCGGACTGTTAGCCAGGGTCATATCCCGATTGGCTGGTGCATCGGCTGTGGTTTCTCACGTGCATCACCTCCCACCACATGAAGAAAAAATGGGAGCGACGAGTTCATCGTTGCGTTTTCGCGGGGCAGACGCCGTGATTGCCTGTTCTCAGGCTGTGGCAGATCGTCTTTACCACTGTAGGGCAGAGGTCATTTACGCCGGCATTGAATGCGTCCCCGAACCGGTTCCTTTGCGCCTTTCCCCCGGGCCTTTCAATCTGGGAGTGCTTTCTCGACTCGAGCCGCGGAAAAATATCGGAGCCGTCATCGAAGCGACCGCTCGTCTAGCGCAAAGCGGAATTGACATTCAAACTGAGATTGCCGGGGATGGCGATGTAGAAGATGTAGTTTCACTTCGCGAACTCGTGGCACGCCTCGGAATGAACGAGCGGGTGCGCTTTCTGGGCTGGCAGACCGATGTTCGTGGTCTTTTGGCGACATGGGATCTGCTGGCCATACCGTCAATGGAGGAAGGCCTTCCAATTAGCGCGCTCGAAGCCATGGCTTCGGCTCGACCCGTTGTGGCCAGCCGCGTGGGCGGACTTTGCGAACTGATTGTGGATGGAGTAACGGGATGCCTTGTACCCCCGGGAGATACGGAAGCGCTATTCCGCTGCATCGCAAAACTGACCGGCGATCGGCAGCGGCTCGCTCAAATGGGCATTGCGGCGTGGCACCGCGCCCAGAATGAGTTTTCGGCCCAGGTCATGGCACAACGCACGGCTGCACTTTACGACCGCCTATTGGGCCGCAAGGCGGCTCGCGGACCGGCCGAGCCGGCTGGATGACGCGCCCGAGCAAAGCTATCCAGGGCGTGCGGGGCAACCGGAGATCAATCCGAACCCATTCTTTCTTTTTTCGAAAATCGACACGCTGACTGCCGTCATGGCAACTGAAGCACTTCCCGAGGCGATATTCCATTTCGAAGGAGCTCCCCAAAACCTGAATCGCTTCCAGCCCATTGTTTCGTGCGAACATAGGTTTGCAACCATGAGCGTGGAAATCAGCATTGTGATGCCCTGCCTGAACGAGGCGGAGACCTTAGCGATATGCATCGAGAAGGCGCAGAGATATCTCGCGCATTCGGGCGTCAGTGGCGAGATTGTCGTCGGCGACAATGGTTCGACAGATGGCTCGCAGCAGATTGCGTCCGGCCTGGGTGCGCGGGTCGTAGATATCCCGGTTCGCGGCTACGGGGCTGCTCTGTATGGCGCCATCAACGCCGCGCAGGGTCGCTATTGCATTATCGGCGACTCCGACGCGAGTTATGATTTCGAGCATCTCGATGCTTTCGTCGAGAAACTGCGCCAGGGCTACGACTTGGTGATGGGAAACCGGTACAAGGGCGGCATCCGTCGAGGCGCCATGCCCTGGAAAAATCGCTACCTCGGAAATCCGTTTCTTTCCTTCGTGGCCAAGCTCTTCTTTCACGCTCCGGTCGGCGACTTTTTCTGCGGCATCCGCGGATTTTCAAAACACGCCTTCGATTCTCTCGACCTGCGGACGACGGGAATGGAATTCGCCTACGAGATGGTCATCAAGGCGCAAATGAAAGGCCAGAGAATAACCGAGGTTGCGACGATCCTGAATCCTGACGGCCGCTCGCGGCGCCCGCATCTCCGTCCCTACCGTGATGGGTGGCGGACTCTGCGTTTTATGCTCCTGCACAGCCCGCGCTGGCTCTTTCTCTATCCTGGCTGCGCGCTCATCGCACTCGGTCTCGCCGGCTGCGCATGGTTGCTGCCGGGACCGCAACGTGTCCACGGCATCGCATTCGACTTGCATACGCTGCTGTATGCGTTCGCTTCAGTGCTGCTCGGATTTCAACTGGTTGCGTTCGGAGTTTTCACAAAAGTGTTCGGCACTTCCCAGGGGCTGCTGCCTGAAGACCCGCGGCTTAACCGCGCTTTCCGCTACGTAAGACTGGAAACCGGTTTGGCGATCGGGGCGATGTTGATCGCAGCCGGAATCACGGGCTCAATCCTGGCTGTCTCTGGTTGGTCGAAGCAAAGCTTCGGCAACCTCGACTTTGACCGTATGCTGCGCATCGTTATGCCCGCCGTGTTCTCTCTCATGCTGGGCGTGCAGATTGTTTGCAGCAGCTTCTTTCTCAGCGTTCTCGGTTTGCGCCGGCGCTGACGGGCGGTGCTGGCACCGCGCTCTGGGTTCCGCTGAATCTGCCCGAGCCTGGCAATTTATTGTGCCCACGTTCAAGGCTCACAATCGATACGGTTGACCATGTCCGCACCACTGGGGCCGAGCGTGTGCAGTTCAATCCAAGGCGGCTCAGTCGATCTTGGGACTTCGAGATAATGATCATGGATGATGACCGTCGCACAAGCCGGGCCTTGAAATCCCGCTCTCGCGTTTCTGGATGGGTTATCGACGTCAATATGTTCAAAAAGAATCCTTGTGTCCCTTGCTCTTGCCAAAGCCCAGAGTGGATATTCCCATTGAGTTTCTGACAATCTGATCCCGACGACGCGACAAGACCCTTCAGCAAGAACCTCGATCGTCCTCGCGTAGCAGGACTGTTCCTCAGGACGCCTTGCGAAATACTGCTGCTCTCTTGGAGTGGTGAACACGCTGCTGGGCGGTCGGAAGGTTACCAGCCGGCGATCGACGTTGTGGCCCAAAGGCTCCAGGGACACGACGGCGAGAATTGCAATGATCGCCCACGAGATGAAACGAGAGTGACGCCGGATTTCGCTGAGAAAGAGCGCGGTTGGCAAGCTCGACAGAACAATAAAAGGTTCGAGGTACCGGGTTACCGCAGGTTGCCAGGAAAGTAGCCAGGCGATCAGCAAAAAGCCAGCCCAGACAAGGGCCGCAAACTTTGCGAAATCAGAACGCCGGAGACGGCGTGAGGCCAGAAGAAAAATGGTTGCCGCGATCAGCAGGACTGTCTCCAGGAGATTTCCGGCATAGTCTTCGCTCAGCCCCGGGTCTGTGACGGTGAAATGATGCGCGGGGAGCGGGTAACCGGTATTACGTGGATCGTCCGGGTCGAGCTTGAGGATCCTGCAGATTTCCCGAACTGCGTCTTCTTCCATTTGGTTTATGCGCGGAAAAGGTGTCACAAGCTCAACGGTGAGATCTCTCATCACGTTGGTCACGAATGGGCCGAAAGCATGAGTCTCGGGGGCAACCCGCTGGAAGTGGGCTTCGCTGCTGAATGGATTGTCAAATGTATGAATGTTTCGAAGCCAGTGGGGTGTATTCAAAGCAAGAGCGATACCGCCAATGGCTGCAAGCTTTCCCACCTCTCTGAAGATGCCACGGCGATGGAATGGCTTGCGAAAGAAAATCATGAGCAGAAAGGGAGCAACGGCGAAGACCGCGGTGAGCTTGACCAGCATTGCCGTGCCGAGACAGATGCCGGTCAATACCGTTCTGTCGCAATAGAGAAAATAGATCGCCGTTGCGGCCAGGAAAGCGCAAGTCAAATCGTTGTGTGTGGATGTGGCTTGAAGAATGGACAGGGGCGTGGTCAAAACAACGAATGCAACCAGGCACTGGGTAAAGCGATCAGCGCCGAGACGGCGGGCAATCAGCGACATGGCGATGGCGCAGCCTCCGAAACTGAGCCACTGCACCATGTTGGATAACCGATCGGAACCGCGGCCGAGCACGAAGAACTGAAGAATTGCGTACTCAGCAAATGGGCTGAGGCATAGTTGCCTTTGTATATTGGTGGGATAAAAAGCGACCGTGTGGTTGACCCACCAGTGCGCTACGCGGCTCATGTGATAGGTCAACGCGTCGTCATTATTGGGAGGCGCGGAGATGGCTATCGCTACGGTGATGGCCAGACTGAGGGCAATCCAAAACCAAAGCGCTTTTTCGCCACGCGGCAGCTTCTTCGCCGCTGTCCAAGCATGGCCTCGCAGGCCGGGCACAGGGTTTCGTCGCAAAAGAAACACAAGGACCAGGACTGCAATTCCCCAGCACAGGCCAAGATAACAAACGCTCAGCGCCGAGCCCAGAGATAGAAGCTCTGTGAAGGCGAAAGTCAGGCTGGCCCAGATTGCCACCGACAGAAGAAATGCGTTTCGCCAGTCATGGTCTTCCTCCTTGCGCCCGCGGAGGCGACCCAAGAAGAGAGCAAAGAGTACTGCAAACGCGACCAGCGGAAGTGCGGGAAGCACGTAATACGATGCCGTTTGCAAAAGACGAAGACCTTCCATCACTATTCAAGCTGAGGCAACGGCTCGGCGGCCCCTTTTTGTTTCATGGCCCTGCGCACAAATGGATAGAGGAGGGCGGCGGCCGCCAGTACAATCGCTCCCTGGACAATCCACATCAGGTTGTTCATCCACACTCCCGTATTCATGAACAGGTTTTGCATCGGGAACCGGAGAAATTGTCCGTCGTCGTAAGCAGGCAAATGCATCGGCATCCACACCTTTGTCGAAAGGAGCGCCAAAGCGCCGAACAGCCAGTAGAATCGCGGTGGCAAATTCAGCTCATCCACCAGAATTCCCAGAAATGGCGCAGCCAAAACATAAATTGGAATGTTCTGGTGCGACTCCGGCGTCAGGCTGACGAAAACCCCCATCGAGATGACCGCAACAAGGCCGGCTCCATACCGGCGAATGATGCGGGCGAAGCTCCTCCAGCACATGAAAAACATCAGAAAGGCAGGTCCAAGGCACACGGGATGTGAAACCAGGAATACGGCAGGCCTCGCCGTAGAACGCACGATGATGTCCCGGATTGTGCTTTGGACCGTTACCGTTTCGATGGAGTGATCGGCCCAGAGGTAAGTGGGAATCCAGGTCGCAGCCCAGAGCAGGATCACCAAAGCAATTCGCCGGGAAACAGCCTGTTTCAGGCAAGCTCTCAGCGACATTCCTTGCAACAGAATCGACGAGCCAAGATAAAAGTAAAGCCCAGTGAAGAAAATACTGAAGGGCAATGCCCAACGGATCGGCTGCGCGAGCCCGGGGGAGACACTCAAATGATGCACATAGTAGCGGAGAACAGCCCCCGCGCAGACGGCCACTGCCAGAACCAGACAGACCCACTTCAGTCCATCCGTATCTTCTTCTTTCACAGGATTCCGGGGAATCGCGAGCAGAAAGGTCCCTGCGTAGATGAGCGTCGGCCATGTAAACGCGCCCAGAAGAGAGGCCAGGAACAGGAGGAATTCCTGTCCCCTGAGGTAGAACAGGAGCATGGCGAGCGCGAGAGCCTCTGCCGTGGGGTCGGTTCCCACACCGAAGTACCAGATTAGTTTGAAATTCGCAACGTTGACGAAAATCGCGGCAAAGACAAACCAGAAGCCGCGCCCGCTGAGGCCTAATTCGTCGGCGATCTGGCGAAGAAGAACGCACAAGGCCAACATCATCCCCAGGTCCAACAAGCCGAAGCCCAGAACAATATGCTGATTGTCATAGGGCTGGCGGAGCGCAGCAAGCGCCGCGTGGACCAAAACACTGGGCAGAGTTCGCTGAAAGTAAAAATCGGTCAGCACTCGAAAATTCAAATTCTGCGCGACTGACCCGTAAATTAGCCCGTCCCATCCGAATCCGCCGTTGATGTGGAGTTTTTCGCCCCAAAACACAGAGATAGCGCCCACAACGGCAACAATGGAAAGCGCAAGAATGAGCGAAACGGTGCGCTGCGACAAGCGAAGCGATCGCCCTAAAGATGCGAACAGGTTCGAGAGCTCTTCGATTAAGAATCTCCTTTTTGAGTTCAAGGATAGCGCCATTATAAGCTGCTCTTGATTGCTCGCATCGGCGGGAGACCGTCTTCGTTGCAGCGCCTCCGCGCCGTCTGGCTATTCGCAGCCAGACGATCAGGCCCGGCCTGCAGAATGTTCTCAGAAAAGCGCTGTTCGCAGTCCCGTCTTGTTTTGGGCAATTGCAGTCTCAGACCCGCACAGGATTGCATATGATTGTAGATGCGATTACCGCCGATTCTCAGAGCCACACGCGAGAACTCTCATGCAGGGCATCTCCATTTGGGGGAATGGGATCATCGCGGTGTCCGCTCCGGGGAGGGACCATACAATGCGAGCGATGGTGAAGAACTATCTGCCTGCCTTTGCTTGCGCGCTCACTCCGATTGTCTGTTATATCGTGGTCCGTCCGTATGCAGAGATCGGCATCAATGACGACTGGTGCTATGTAAAGACCGTCCAGATACTCGCCCAAACGGGCCACTTGGCCTACAACGGCTGGGGTGGAGCCATGCTTGGCTGGCACGCATACCTCGCGGCATTGCTTGTGAAGCTCTTCGGATTCTCATTCACTGCGGTCCGTTTCACTACAGTGATTGAGGCCATGGCGGCGGCATTTCTGATGGAGCGCACTTGCGTGCGTGCGTGCGTGAATTCCTGGAATGCAACGCTGGCGACAATGACCTTTGCTCTTTCGCTGGTCTGGCTTCCAATGGAATTCACCTTTATGGACGACGTGCCGGGCGTTTTGTGCGTTGTCGCATGCCTTTACATGTGCTTGCGCGCTCTCGAGGCGGAGAGCGAGTGGTCTGCTCTGATTTGGATCAGCCTCGCTGCGCTCGTGAACGCCGTGGGCGGAACTGCGCGGCAGATTGCTTGGCTGGGCGTGCTGGTGATGGTGCCCTCCACGCTGTGGCTGCTAAGACGGAATCGGCGTGTGTTCGTGGTCGGATGCCTGTCCTGTGTCGCGGGAGCCGGCGTCGTGGTGGCTACAATGCACTGGCTGGCCCGGCAACCGTACGTGGTTCCAGCGTCTCTTATTCCGCACGCCGCGGATTTGGAATCCCTAAAGCAATTCGCACGGGTTGGTTTGCATGCCGCTGGGCAGTTATTTCTCTGGGCGCTTCCCGTGCTTCTGATGTTCGTTGGAGTTCTCCGGTCATGGAATCGTCGTGCGGCCGCGGTATTCGCAGCCGGCGTTCTCTTTTTTGCAGTTGCCGGACTTGCATGGATCCGCGCCGGGAGGCTCGGGATGTGGCTTGCGCCCTTTATGCAGGACTATATGACCGATTCCACATTTGAAAGAATGAACGCAATTGTTGCCCAAGGGCTTCATGCAGGTATTGCATCGAAGAGCCTTCCTTTGTTTCTGACGGGTGCAGTTGTGCTTGGCGCCTTGAGCCTTGTGGCTTGCTTTTTCGCAGGCGCGTCTGAGCGCCCCACACCCCAAGCGGAAACCGCAATTGCATGGCAGAAGCTCGGAACGATACTCGGACCTTTTAGCGCGGCTTACATCGCCGTTTTGGCGTTGATAGAGTTGAGGTATGGAGGGCTATTCGATCGATATCTCCTGCCGCTGCTCCCTATTCTTCTCCTGCTGCTGACTCGCTACTACCAACAAAGGGTAAAAGCAAATCTGTCATTATGGTGTGTCCCCCTGATCGTAATTTTCGGAGCTTTCGGGGTTGCGGCCACGCACGACGAATTTGCGTTGTATCGCGGCTACGTGACTGCAATAGACAAAATTCAGTCAGTTGGGGAACCTGCGAACGCGATTTTTGGGCCGTGGGAATTTGAAGCTTGGACTGAGGTTGAGAATGCGGGATACCTCAATAGCTCCTGGATTCGGGTCCCAAAAGGAGCCTACGTGCCGCAGCCCAAGCGTTCACTCCTGGTCAACTGTGACACGCTGACGCCACGGGAGACTTGGTCATTGAGGTTTTTGGAACTGACCCCTGCAATCAAACCTGTTTACGCAATCTTTTCCCATCCTGGAGAATGCGGCGGACAGGTTGCATTCCCACCAGTAACGTATCGAACGTGGATTGGCCCGCACGTCAATTCAATCTATATTGTTCGGCTCCCCCCTTGCTTTCCCAGCTAAGCCACGTGGCGAGCCCATGGAGCGTTGCAAATTGCAACCGTCAGTCCCGAACAGGGCCAAGAAAAGGTGGGCCGGTGAGGCAGATTACCGCTGCGCGGTTTGGCACTTCCGCACCTCGGAGATGCTCGACGAACAAGCCGATCACGAGGTGAACCGAGATAGAAAGCAGCTGCCCGAGTTCGATGTTTCATGCCTGGCCGGGGCGGTCGATGAAAGTCAAAATCCATTCCTGCTTCTGGATGATCTTCTTGCCATCAGCCGCCGGATTTCAAACTTGCAAAGCTGCAGACAATTGTCGAAATCTGTCACGAAGCAGGCGGTCAAGTTGTTGCCACCAGCAACCAACTCCCTGCCTACTTCGCCCAGGTGTAGGGCAAGAACTACGGGCAGGCGATCCTCGGACGCATCGCCTCCGGCCCGGGCACGCATCTGGTCACATTCGCGGACCGTGCGGGTGCGGCGGCGTAGATCGCACAACGTCCGGTGGAATCGGGCTGCGCGGTACCTTATCGAACTATGGAGCCTGCAACAGGTGCACATTTGAATGCAGAATTTGAATACTCGCTATAGGATTTTCGCCTGAAAGGGAAATCGCGTCAGTCGCTGATTCTAGAAATGGTCGGGACGGGCAGATTTGAACTTGAGCCGCAATGCGGGCGTGAGCGCAAGCGGGAGCCCGCAGGCGAAATCCCGAGCGAAGCCGAGGGATCCGGATGCTAAATGGTCGGGACGGGCAGATTTGAACTGCCGACCCCTCGCACCCCAAGCGAGTGCTCTACCAGGCTGAGCCACGTCCCGACATAATGCAGCCGGTCCGCCGAGGCGGGCCGGCTTTTGGGGTCACTGTTAGTTTACACCGCTCTCTGCCCCGGCGGCATCACGGCGCCAGCGCTTCCCGCGCATACTCCAGGATCTCATCCGCGATCGCAAGGGACGCCGTCGCCGCGGGGCTCGGCGCGTTCAGCACATGCAGCGCTCCCTCCTGCCGCACAAAATAAAAATCCTGCATCAGCTCGCCCTGGGGCGAAAGCGCCTGCGCCCGCACGCCCGACCCTCCCGCCGCCAGGTCTTCCATCGTGAGCTCAGGCACCAGCCGTTGCAGCGACCGGCAGAAGAGCACCTTGCTGAACGACCGCCTCATCTCTTCCCAGCACATTCGCGGATACCGCGCAAAGAATCGCCAGAACCCGCCATACGTCAGCGTCTCCGCCAGGTCGCGCAGAGAAACGTCTGTCTGCCGGTATCCCTCGCGCGCCAACGCCAGCACCGCATTCGGTCCGCACTCCACCCCGCCGCGAATCATCCGCGTGAAGTGCACGCCGAGAAAAGGAAACTGCGGATCCGGAACGGGGTAGATCAGATTGTTCACCAGATACTGCCGTTCGGGCTTCAGCGTGTAGTACTCGCCGCGGAAGGGAACGATCTTCGTCCTATCGCGGCTGCCCGCGCGCCGGCCTACCCTGTCGCAATGCAATCCTGCGCAGTTGATCAGGAAATCCGCCTCGTAATCCCCGCCGTTCGTGTGGATCGTCCACGTCCCGCGCCGCTCCAGCCGCGTCACCTCCGACGAGAACCTGAGCTCGCCGCCTCTCTCGCCGATCTCCTTCACCATCTCTTCGCAAACGGCGCCGTAATCCACGATGCCTTCTTCCGGAACGCGAATGCCCGCCATTCCCGCCGCATGCGGCTCAAACTCGCGAATCTGCTCCGGCCCCAGCAGCTTCAGCCCCTTCACTCCATTTGCCGTTCCCCGTTCCAGCAACGCGTGCAGCCGCGGAATCTCCTCGGGCTCCGTCGCCACCACCGTCTTGCCGCACAATTCGTAAGGCACGCCGTGCTGCTCGCAGAATGCGACCATCCTGCGAATTCCCTCCACGGCCAGCCGCGCCTTCGTAGTGCCCGGCTTGTAATACAAGCCGCAGTGCAGCACTCCGCTGTTGTGCCCTGTCTGGTGCCGGCCAGGCCCGCTCTCCTTTTCCAGCAGAAGAACCTTCACGCCCGGAAAGCGCTCCAGAAGCTGGTGCGCTGTCGCCAGCCCCACAATGCCGCCGCCGATAATCGCCACTCTCACGGACACGGAAAAGAATACTCCCCGCCACAGCCGCGCAAGCGCCGGTTTCGCGCTCCCCCTTCGGGTTGCGCTGCGTTGCGAATCCATCTATCGTGGATGCATAATCCCGAATCGATAGCAAGAGCCGTTCCGCGTTTGTTGTAGCGGTTCTAGAGGCTCGGTGCAGAGTGGATCTTCCTTGAGGAAAAATTCACTTGACGTCAATGCTTCAGGACATAGTAACTGCGGAACCGCTCTAGGCATTACGGTTCTGCTGAAGCGGATGCGCGGCATCTCCAGACACTGCCAGTCGCGGCATAGGGCACGAACGTGCTGTGCGGCTCCCGTTCTGCCGGATGCGGCACAGGGTTGAGAGGAGAGTTTATGCCGCAACTAGAAGCCCTTTACGGTGCCATCGTGAACGGCAATGACAAACAGGCGCGCGCTGCCACCATTGAAGCGCTCGCAACGGGCGTCGCCCCCATGGACCTGATTCAGGAAACCATGGTGCCCGCCATGGATGAAGTCGGCCGCCTTTTCGAGGCCGAAGAGTATTTCGTTCCCGAGCTTTTGCTCGCCGGCCGCGCCATGAAAGCCGCCATGGAGCTGATCAAGCCGCTGCTGACCGCCTCCGGCCAGAAGATGTCGGCCCGCGTGGTCATCGGCACGGTCAAAGGCGACCTGCACGACATTGGCAAGAATATTGTTGCGTCCATGCTTGAGGGCGGCGGCTTCGAGGTCATCGACCTCGGCACCGACGTCTCGCCGCAGAAATTTGTGGCCGCGGTGGAGGAGCGCAAGCCGCAGTTTGTCTGCATGTCCGCGCTGCTCACCACCACCATGCCGGCCATGAGACTCACCATTGACGCGCTCCAGACCGCGGGTCTGCGCACCCAGGTTAAGGTGCTCATTGGCGGCGCGCCCATCTCCGCGCAATTCGCCCAGGAGATCGGCGCCGATGGCTATAGCGACAACGCCAACGGCGCCGTCGGCCTCGTCAAGAGCCTGCTTGCGAAAGAGGCCGCCTGACGGACCGCAAATTCTATCTCGACCTTGCCGCGCGCGGGCTGCGTATGCCCATCGGCGCCGATCTCGTTCTCCACCAGGAACCCGACCCCGGTGAAGCCCGCAACGACGGCGCTCGCCTTGGCCGCGTCATTGAAAAGACTGCGCGCCGCTGGAACACGCCCCTAGCCATTCCGCTCATGGATCTGCGCCTGGAGAAGGCCGATCTCGTTGCCTGCGCCGGCGTCGCGCCCAATGACGCTGAGACGTTCCACTTCGCTGCGCCGCTCAGCGAGCCCACGCTCGCGCATCTCTGCGCCGGCCAATCCGCGCCGCGTTGCCCCGGCAGCATCGCCCGCGACCAGGCGCTCAGCTACATCGCCTCGCTTCCCGACCTCCTTCCCATCGGCATCGCCATCGGCCCGTTCTCGCTGGTCGCGCGCCTCATGTCCGATCCCATCACCGCCGTGGCGTTGCTGGGCCGCGGCATCCCGGCGGAAGACTCCGACGATGTGCGTTTGCTCCTGCAGTGCCTTCAGCTTGCCAAAGCTACGGTCCAGCGCTCCCTGCGCAGCCAGATCGCCCACGGCGCGCGCGCCATCATGATCTGCGAGCCCGCTGCTTGCACCGCGTTTCTCTCGCCACGCCAGCTCAAGGCCGGCTCCAACGCGTTCGAGCGCCTGGTCATGGAACCGAATCTCCGCCTCAAGGCCATTCTCGACGCCGCCGGTTGCGACCTCATCTTCCACGACTGCGGCGAGCTCATCCCCCTCATGGTCGAAGCCTTCGCGCAGCGCCTTCATCCTGTCATCCTCAGCCTTGGCGGCTCGCGCAAGCTTTGGGAAGATGCGCGCCTCGTCCCCAACGACGTCGTCCTCTACGGCAACCTTCCCACCAAGTCGTTCTACTCTGACGGCGCCATGCCGCTCGACGAAGTCGTTCGCCGCACCACTGAGCTGCTCGCCAACATGAAGGCCTGCGGCCATCCCCACATCCTCGGCTCCGAGTGCGACGTCCTCTTCGTTCCCGAGGCAAGCGAAGCGATCCTGACAAAAGTCGATGCGATGATGGCCGTCCCAATTCCCGCCGATTTCTAATTGGCCTTTCCCGAGCGGCAAACGGCGTAGCCCATGCCGCCCCGTGCGCCCTCCCCGCGCCTTTTGTTATCGTTGTCCTTTACTTCGCAAGGAGAACCTCATCTCGACCATGCCTCATCCCGTCATCAAGTTCGGTACCGACGGATGGCGCGGCGTCATCGCCGACGACTTCACCTTCTCGAACGTCCGCACCGCCGCTGAAGCCATCGCCGCTTACATCCACTCCCGCAAAGGGTCAGCCCAGGAGGATCCCTCCCGCGGCCTCTGCATCGGCTACGACACGCGCTTCGGCTCGAAAGCCTTCGCCCACGCCTGTGCTGAAGTCGTCGCCGCCACCGGCATTCCCGTCATGCTGGCCAACGCCATCACGCCCACGCCTGCCCTGAGTTTCGGCGTGCGCGAGCGCGGCGCCGCCGGCGGCATCATGATTACCTCTTCCCACAACCCCGCCCAGTGGAACGGCGTCAAGTACAAGGGCTGGTACGGCGGCTCGGGCCAGCCCGCCATGATCGCGGCCATCGAGTCCTACCTCGGCAAACCCGTCGCCCGCGCGCCTCAATCCGCTCCCATCACCGAAGTCGACTTCCTGCCCACCTATCTCAAATCCATCGAGGACTTCGCCGACCTCGACCTCATCGCGCACTCAGGAATGAGATTCTGCATCGACTCCATGTACGGAGCCGGCGGCACCATTCTTGCCGACATCTTCGCTCGTATCGGCGTGGCCCATGTGCAGATTCGCGCGAATCCCGATCCGCTTTTTCCCGGAATCAATCCCGAGCCTATCGAGCCCAACATCCGCGCCCTCGGCGAAGCCGTAGTAGCCAACCACTGCCAGGCCGGCCTGTGCACCGACGGCGACGCCGACCGCATCGGCGCCATCGACGAGCACGGCAACTTCGTCGACCCACACAAAATCTATTCCGCGCTCTTGAGCTGGGTTTTGCAGTACAAAGGCTGGCCAGGCGCCGTCACGCGCGCCTTCAACACCACCAAGATGCTCGACCGCATCGCGAAGAAATACGGCCGCGAGCTCATCGAGCACGGCATCGGCTTTAAGTATGTCGTCGACCTCATGCTCGAGCGCGAAATCGTCATGGGCGGCGAGGAGTCGGGCGGCATCGGCTTCCAGCGCCACCTGCCCGAGCGCGACGGCCTGCTCAACTGCCTGCTCCTCGCCAACGTCATGTGCCAGGAAAAGCGAACTCTGGGTCAGCTCGTCGCCGATCTCCAGGCCGAATACGGCGAGCACCAGTACGACCGCATCGATCTTAATCTCCCAGAAGCCCAGAAGAACCTGGTCATCGCCCGCGCCAAGGCTCTACCCGCTGGCGACCCCATTTTTGCCGGCATGCCTATCCTCCGCACCGAAACTCTCGACGGCGTCAAGTTTTACCTCGATAATCCCGAAGCGACAACCAAGCCCAACGCCGCGGAAACCTGGCTGCTCCTGCGCGCCAGCGGCACCGAGCCCCTCCTGCGCATCTACGCCGAATCCTGCTCCAGGGAATCCGTCGCCAAACTCCTCGAATCCGCCCGCACCTTCGCGCTGAGCAGCTAGCGCCAACTAGCAACAATGATTTGTCATCCTGAGCGACCGGAGCGCAGCGAAGGGAGTCGAAGGATCTGCCCTGAAAATTCAGGCTGTCGCGGGTGTGATGGCAACTTCAAGTCCGAGATGTTGAAGCCTGCGCACATGGAATCGAATCAAGTGGGTGGTTCGCAGCTGAT
>Ga0116111_1001018_pt1 | contig 21101 bp, 18 predicted proteins | sample June2015DPH_8_10_FD_89720 | JGI IMG/M metagenome (GOLD analysis project Ga0116111, IMG submission 89720) | Peatland microbial communities from SPRUCE experiment site at the Marcell Experimental Forest, Minnesota, USA - June2015DPH_8_100 | ecosystem: Environmental > Terrestrial > Soil > Wetlands... | reverse complement strand
CGACCTAATATACCGCGAGAGGTGCGCAAAGTCTAAGAACCCCCAAAGCGGCGCGATGCGCCGTCGCCTTCTCAGTGACATTGCCCTTGACATCCGTCCCTAGTTCCGTTACATCCTAGCGAATCTTGCCCACCAAGGACGTCGACCGGGTGACGCCGGTCGATGAGGCAGGAGCGGTTCCCGCGGGCAGGGGCTCGTCACCTCCGCTCCCGGGCGGCTAACGGGAAGACGCCCGGCCGGCATGATGACCGGTCTGCGACTTTGTCGCTGGACTGGGATAGGGGACGGCGGATAACGCCCGCCGACAACCGCGTCCCAGGAAGCGCGTTCTGGAGCTGAGCGGCGGCGTTGGCTCGCGGCCGCAAGTACCGCGGTGGAACGCCGTCAGGCGAGCGCGCCTCGTTAGGCGCGAGCCGCGCCCGAAGCGCGAGCGAGTGGCAACATTCGTTCGTGTGGCGCGGAGGATCGGAAGATGCGCCTGGCGGCGTTCCGCTTCCTTTTATTTGTCGAGCATGATCCCGGAAAAGTGGATACCGGTTTTCCGAAAAGATCATGCTCAATAAAGCCCTGGCATCATCGAGCCGAAAACCGGTTCCACCGCCGGTTCAGGCATGACGCGATGGTGCTCAGCGGAGTTAGTCGACGCGTTGTACGGCATCCCTCGGGCGCGCATCGCGCCGCGAGAACGAGATTTATTTCACCTCTCCCCACCGAACTCGGGTGTTCCCGAGTTCGGCAATATAAGTGACCGAAGTCGGAAACATCCGACTTCGGGCGCGGGGAGAGGTCGACTGAGCGAAGCGAAGGAGGGTGAGGGGGCCTATCCGCGATTCTGAGCCAAGCGGCAACGCCCCCTCACCCCAACCCTCTCCCCGCACGCGGGGAGAGGGAAGTGTGCGCGGATCGCGCCGCCATCATTTGCACCCACGCACCTGCTCATATCTAATTTGCGCTATGGAAAAACATTTGGCCCGCAAGCTCGCCGCGTTCGCATTCATCGGCCTTGTCGCGCTGCCGCTTTTCGCACGCGCCGACGGCCGCTTGGATTCCGCGATCGGCCACGCGCAAGCGGTCACCGCCGAACACGGCATGGTGGTGGCGCAGGAAGCGATGGCCGCGCGGATCGGTGCCGGCATTCTGGAAAAGGGCGGCAATGCGATCGACGCCGCGGTCGCGGTCGGCTTCGCGCTGGCCGTGACTTATCCGCGCGCCGGCAATATCGGCGGCGGCGGCTTTATGGTCATCCATCGCGCCGGGGATGCCGGCGGGAGCGACGACGCGACCATCGACTATCGCGAGACCGCGCCGGCGGCGATCGACGACAAATCGTTCCTTGACGCGCAGGGCAATGCCGATCCGCAAAAATCGCGCGACTCCGCGCTCGCCATCGGCGTGCCGGGCACGGTCGCGGGCTTGGCGCTGGCGGAGGAAAAATACGGCTCCGGCCGTTTCACGCTGGCCGACTTGATTGCGCCTGCGATCGCGCTGGCGCGCGGCGGCATTGCGGTGGCCGACGACACCGCGGATACGCTGCCCCACGACCTGCCGCGGCTCCTGCGCTGGGCGTCCTCGGCGCAGCTCTTTCTGAAAGCCGACGGCGCCCCGCTTGCGCCCGGCGACCGGCTGGTGCAACCCGACCTCGCCAACACGCTGGAGGCCATCGCCAAAGACGGGCTGCGCGCGTTCTACGAAGGCGCGATCGCACAAAAGCTCGCCGCTGCCGTGCAGGCCGCCGGCGGCGTGATGACTGTCGACGACCTTAAAGCTTATCGCGCGGTCGAGCGGCCGCCGATCCGCGGCACTTATCGCGGCTACGACATCGTCTCGATGGCGCCGCCGTCATCGGGCGGCATCGCGCTCCTGGAGATGCTCAACATCCTCGAAGGCTACGATCTGGCGCACGAGGCCGAGGCGCAGACGCTGTTCCTGATGATCGAGGCGATGAAGCGCGCCTACGCGGATCGCGCCTGGTTCCTCGGCGATCCCGATGTGGTGCAGGTGCCGGTCGCGCGCCTGACCTCGAAGAGCTACGCCGCGCAATGGCGCGCCACCATCGATCCCGCGCGCGCCACGCCGGCGACGGATATCCATCCGGGCGGCACGGTGTCGCCCGAAGGCCGCAACACCACGCACTTCTCCATCGTCGACCGTTTCGGCAACGCCGTTTCCAACACCACTACGCTCAACTTCAGCTATGGCGTCGGGCTGGTCGCCGCCGGCACCGGCGTGCTGCTCAACAACGAGCTCGACGACTTCGCCGCCAAGCCGAACACGCCGAACGCCTACGGCCTGCTTGGTTTCAAGGCCAACGCGCCGGGCCCCGGCAAGCGGCCGCTATCGTCGATGACGCCGACAATCGTGCTCAAGGACGGCAAGCCGTTCCTGGTCACCGGCTCGCCGGGCGGCAGCCTGATCATCACCGCGGTGCTGCAGATCGTGGTCGACGTGATCGACCGTGGCTTCGATATCGCCGGCGCGGTGTCGGCGCCGCGCGTGCACGATCAGTGGATGCCCGACAAGGTCTTCGCCGAACCGGGGCTCGCCGACAATCTCATCACCGCGCTGCAAGCGCGCGGCGACAGCGTGGTGGTGCGGCATTTGCCGACATCGGCCAATTCGATCCTGGTCACGCCGGCCGGCTTCGTCGGCGCCGCCGACCCGCGCACGCGCGGCGCGCTGGCGGCCGGGTATTAGGGATGCGTCGTGTCAGACTTCTTGCAGCAACGCCGCGGCGCCGAGCAGTTCAGGATGCGGCCGCACGATCAGGTAAGTCGGAATGGCGGCGAGGTAACCGCGCATCCGGCCCTTGGCCTCGAAGCGGGAACGGAATTCGGATTGCGCGAAGAATTCCGGCAGCCGCGGCACGATGCCGCCGGCGATGTAGATGCCGCCGCGCGCGCCCAGCGTCAGTGCCAGATTGCCGGCCACCGTTCCGAGCATGGCGCAGAAGATCGCCGTCGCCTCGCGTGTGCGCGGATCCTTGTCCCAGATGTGCGGGCTGATGATCTGCGCCGGCGTGAACGGTGCAGCGGGGATTTGCGCAAGCTCGCAGAGCGTGTTGTACAGATTGACGAGACCCGGACCGGACAGAAGCCGCTCGGCGGAGACATGGTCGTAGCGCTTGCGCATCAGATCGAGGATCGCGCTTTCCTGCGCGCTGGCCGGCGTCATCGTGACATGGCCGCCCTCGCCGGCGATGGTCACCGGGCCGTTCGGCGACGGCGCCAGCGCGCCGACGCCGAGACCGGTGCCGGGTCCGATAATGCCGACCGGCGTACCCTCGACCGGCGCGCCGCCGCCGATTTGAAGACGATCTTTCTCGCCAAGATGCGGAATCGCCGCAGCATTGGCGACGAAGTCATTGACGATGTGAAGCCGTCGAAGGCCGAGCTGCTGCCGCAAGCCTTCGATGGAAAACGACCACGGATGATTGGTCAGCGTCACCTGATCGCCGGTGACCGGTGAAGCGACGGCGAGCACCGCCTGGAGCGGCCGCGCGGCCGGCGATGCTTCGGCCAGATAGGTCTCGATCGCGTCGGGAAGCGACACATGATCGTTCAAGGCGTAGACGCGCGCGGGCGCGATCGTGCCGTCTGGCTGAACCAAGGCGAAGCGGATGTTGGTCGCGCCGATATCTCCGATCAAAGCGACGCCGGGTTTTGACGCGCTCATCAATGTGTCTCGCTCTAGATTCCTTGGTGGAGCATGATCCTTTCGGAAAACCGGCCTCCACTTTTCCGGATCATGCTCTGGCGGTTTGTTGTGCGGGCTCACCTGATAGTGGAGCATATCGACGGACGAGCGTACAGAGGAACGCGCCGCTGCCTGCGGCGGACGATTACGCCCGCAGCGCGGCGAGCACGTCGTCGGGCCGCTCGCTCATCAGCATGTGACCGGCGCCTTCGATCATGGTGAGGCGGCAATCCGGGAGCGCGCCTGCAATCGCTTTGCCGCCCTTGGCCGGCGTCATCAGATCGCGGCTGCCGAGGATCACCCGTGACGGAACCACCACCGTCGCGGCCGCGGCGAGCGCGTCCTGATAATCGTTGCAGGCGGAGAGATCGGCGAACAGCACGCCGGGATGCGCGCGTTCGAGCAAGCGCTCGGTCTCGCCCAGCATCCACAGGCCCGGCGCCAAAGAGCCGCCCAGCGTGGCGTGATAACCGTTGCCCCAAAGGGAGATCATGTCGATGGCCGCGTGGTCGTCGGCCTTCGCGGCATTGAGCAAATCGTCCGACACGCGCATCGGCGCCGCCGTCGAGATCAGGGCGAGAGCGGTGACCTTTTCGGGATGCCGCGCGGCAGTCGCCAAGGCGACGAGCGATCCCATGGAGTGACCGACGAGCCGCGCCGCGCCGACGCCCGCCGCGGCGATCAGTGCCGCGGTCCAATCCGCCAGCGCGGCGATGGATGACAACGCTTCGCCGGCTGAATGGCCGTGTCCGGGAAGATCGGGAGCCAGCACGCCAAATCCGTGATGCGCGAACGCGCGCGCAAGCAGCGCCCAGACCGTATGATCCATGCCGGCGCCGTGCAAAAAAACCACCGCCGGCAGCGCCGGATCGAACTCGCGGCCGCCGGTTCCGACGAATGTCTCCGAGCCGTCAACGATGAGGCGCATGGCTCAAACCTTTTGCGAGGCGCGCAACGCCTGCCCGAAATCGTCAATGATATCGTTCGCAGCCTCCAGACCCACCGAGAGACGCACCAGTTCCTCGCCGACGCCGGCGGCGGCAAGCGCTGCCGCGTCCATCTGCTGATGCGTGGTGCTCGCCGGATGGATCACCAGCGTCTTGGCGTCGCCGACATTGGCAAGATGGCTCGCCAGCCGCACCGCTTCGATGAATTTGCGTCCGGCGGCGCGGCCGCCCTTGATGCCGAAGCTGACGATCGATCCGGCGCCCTTCGGCAGCAGTTTTTGCGCCAGCGTGTGATCCGGGTGCGTTTCCAGCGAGGGATGCAGTACCCACTCGACCGCCGGATTTTTGCGCAGGAACGCCAGCACGGCAGCCGTATTCTCCATATGACGCTCCACGCGCAAAGGCAGCGTCTCCACGCCTTGCAGCAGATGAAACGCGTTCGTGGGAGAAAGACAGGCGCCGAAATCGCGTAAGCCTTCCGCCCGCGCCCGCATGACGAAGGCCGCGGGACCAAACTCCTCGGCGAAGACGATGCCGTGATAGCCCGCATAGGGCTTGGTCAGGGTGGGAAATTTGCCCGAGGCTTGCCAGTCGAAGCGGCCGCCGTCGACGATCGCGCCGCCGATCGCGATGCCATGGCCGCCGATCCATTTGGTGATCGAATGCATGACGATGTCGGCGCCGAGCGTGAGCGGGCGGCTCAGATACGGCGTGGCAAAGGTATTGTCGATGAGGAGCGGAATGCCGGCGGCGTGCGCGATCGCGGCGACCCGCGGGATGTCGAGCACTTCCAGGCCGGGATTGCCGATGGTCTCGGCGATCACCAGCCGGGTGTTGGGACGGATCGCGCCACGGAAGCCGTCGAGGTCGCGCGGCTTGACGAAGGTGGTGGTGATGCCGAAGCGCGGCAGCGTGTGGGTGAGGAGATTGATGCTGCCGCCATAGAGCGACGCCGAGGCGACGATATGGTCGCCGGCGCCCAGAAGCGTCGCGATGGCGAGATGCATCGCCGCCATGCCGCTCGCCGTGCAGACGGCGCCGACGCCGTCTTCCAGCGCCGCGAGCCGCTCCTCCAGCACCGCCGTGGTCGGGTTGGAAATGCGCGTGTAGATGTGGCCAGCGCGTTCGAGGTTGAACAGCCCGGCGGCGTGATCGGCATCGTCGAACATGTACGACGTGGTCTGGTAGATCGGGACGGCGCGCGAGCGGGTGACCGGATCGGGATGTTGCCCGGCATGCAGGCTTAGGGTCTCGAACGCCGGGGGTTTTGGAGCGGGCATGCCTTCCTCGCTGTGAGAAAATTGCGGCAGCGTTGCAATGTGGTCGAACGGCTGGGGCACCAGCCGTCTGTTCCGCCCACGCTTCGCGCAAACCGCGGAGCGACGCAAGCAGGGCCGCGCGATGGATCAGGCCATCAGCAACGATATTGTGATTTTGGAGCGGGCGATGGGATTCGAACCCACGACCCCAACCTTGGCAAGGTTGTGCTCTACCCCTGAGCTACACCCGCATCCGTAAAAGGGGGTAAGGCAACGGCCGAAGCCGTAGCGGCCAAGCTATGCCAAAGAGCGCGAGGCTTTGCAACCGCCGCCCTCCCGGCCTATGAAGCGCGCCCATGCCTGCCTCGCCGGACGAGCTTTTCGCCTACTTGGATGGTCTCGGCATCGCGCACAAGACCGTGAGCCATCCGCCGGTGTTCACGGTCGAGGAGGCGCGGGCGCTGCGCGGCCAGGTCGCCGGCGGGCATACCAAGAACCTGTTCCTGCGCGACAAAAAGGGCGCGCTGTTCCTCGTGGTCGCGCTGGAAGACGCGGCGATCGAGCTCAAATCGCTGCACCGCCTGCTCGGCGCATCGGGGCGGTTCTCGTTCGGCTCCGCCGAGTTCCTGCGCGAGACGCTCGGCGTCGAGCCCGGCGCGGTGACTCCGTTCGCAGCCGTCAACGACCGCACCGGCCGGGTGAGCGTCATCCTCGATGCCGCCATGATGGCGCACGCGGTGCTCAACTTTCACCCCCTGGTGAACAGCAGGACGACAACGATCTCCCGCGAGGGCCTGGTCAAATTCCTCGGCGCCACTGGACATCCGCCGCGCATCGAGGCGGTTGCCGGTGCGCCGGCCTGAAACGCACGCGCTTTGGCAACGACGCCCGGAAGCCGCACCTCAGAGATGCAGCAGCCTTTCTGCATTCCCGTGGCAGACTTTGGCACGCACCGACTCGCTGATCGGCGCCGTTTCGATGAAGTCAGCGGCGATGCTGGAATCCTCGTAAGGGTAGTCGACCGAAAACATGACGCTCTCCTCACCAAGCGCCGACAGGGCACAGAGTAGCGACGGATGCGAGCAGACGCCGGTCGTGGTGATCACGATGTTCTTGCGGATCACTTCCGAGGGCGGCCTGGCGGCGCTCTTGTCCGGCGATTGCATGCGCGAGCGGCTGTCCAGGCGCCAGAGCAGAAAAGGTAAGGTCTCGCCCATGTGACCGAGGATGAGCGTCACGTTCGGGAAGCGGTCGAAAATGCCGCCGAACACCAGGCGGAGCGCGTGCGTGCCGGTTTCCACGGTCCAGCTCCAGGTCGCGCCAAGCAGTTCGGGGTGGTCGCGATACATCTGCGGCGCATCGGAGGGATCGCGCGGATGCAGGTAAATCGGAACATCGAGTTCCTGCACGCGCTCCCAGAACGGAAAATAACTTTCCTCGTCGAGATAGTGACCATTGGTGTGGCCGTTGATCATGGCTCCCTTGAAGCCGAGCTCGGCGACGCAACGCCCAAGCTCGTCTGCGGCCGCTTTCGGGTCCTGCAGCGGCAAATGGGCGAAACCGGCATAGCGCGTCGGATGCCTTTCGATCTCGCGCGCCAGAAAATCGTTGGCCGCACGGGCCAGCCTGATGGCGGTGCGGGCGTCCTTCTCGGCCTGGACGCCGGGCGTGGTGACGGAGAGCACGGAAAGCTCGATGCCGGCCTTGTCCATCGCTTCGAGCCGCATGCCGTCGAACTCGACCAGCTGCTCGGCGAACCGCTGGCTGACTTTTGCCCCCGAGTGCGCGCCCGCCCCGCCCACGGACTGCACCGAATGCTGACCCATGGAATACTGGGAAAGCTCAGCCGTAATAAAGTGCTCCTCTAGGGCGATCTTCTTCATTGTGACCTCCTGGTATGGCTCTCTCCCGACCCGTCCAAAAGGACTGGAGCTTCATCGGTTCCGCTGGCGGGAATCGGTCGTTTCACAGGGCATTCGCAAGGCCTGGGCTGGATCGCTTTTCCGGACCGTACCGGCCTGCGTCGAGATTGCATTCGGCCCGGTTCTCCCCATTTATCAGGCGAATAAGGGAAATTGCGGCCCCGCCGGGTCGAAAAGGGAAAGCGCATCAAGCCACATGTTGCAGCAAGCTCAAACCGCCGCCGCGGACGCGTTCGTCAAGGACACGACGACGCAAGCCTTCGTCAAGGACGTCATCGAGGAATCGAAGCGGCAGCCGGTGCTGGTCGATTTCTGGGCGCCGTGGTGCGGCCCCTGCAAGCAGCTGACGCCCGTGCTCGAGAAGGCGGTTCGCGCCGCCAAGGGCAAGGTCAAGCTCGTCAAGATGAATATCGACGAGCACCCGGCCATTCCCGGCCAGATGGGCATCCAATCCATCCCGGCGGTGATCGCCTTCGTCGACGGCCGGCCGGCCGACGGTTTCATGGGAGCGCTGCCGGAAAGCCAAGTGGTCGCGTTTCTCGATCGCCTCACCAAGGACAGCATCGGCGGCGAGACCAAGGATCTGCTCAAGGTAGCCGACGCGGCGCTGGCCGACGGCGATCCCGCCGGCGCGGCGAACCTCTACGCGCAGCTCCTCGCCGAGGACAATAGCAACGTCCAGGCGCTCGCCGGCTTGGCGCGCTGCTACGTCGAGACCGGAGCGCTCGACCAGGCGCGGCAGACGCTGGCCATGATCCCGGATTCCAAACGCGGCGAATCCGCCGTCGCCGCCGCGCAAGCCGCGCTGCAATTGGCCGAGCAAGTCAAGACGCTCGGACCCGTCGCCGAGCTGGAGCAGAAAGTCGCCGCCAATCCGCTGGACCATCAGGCGCGCTTCGATCTGGCGCTGGCGCTCAACGGCAAGGGTCGCCGGCTCGATGCCCTCGACCAGCTGGTCAGCATCGTCAAGCGCGACCGCAAATGGAACGACGACGGCGCCCGCAAGCAGCTGGTTCAGTTCTTCGAGGCATGGGGTCCGACCGACGAAGCCACGATCGAGGGCCGCAAGCGGCTTTCCTCGATCCTGTTCGCGTAGCCTCTCATCCCGCCGCGGCGGGGAGGAGAAGCGTTCGGTCGCATGCGGAGCACGACATGCCGATCAATGCGATCTACAAGGGGCCCGACGATCTTCCCGGCGTGATCGCGGTATTCCCGTTGCCGGGCGCCCTGCTGCTGCCGCGCGGGCAGATGCCGCTCAATATCTTCGAGCCGCGCTATCTGGCGATGATCGACGATGCGCTGCGCTCCGGGTCGCGCGTGATCGGCATGATCCAGCCCGATGCGGTCCATCCCGGACCGGACCAGGCTAAGCCGCAGCTGTTCCGCGTCGGCTGCGTCGGACGGATCACCCAGCTCGCCGAGAGCGGCGACGGCCGCTATCTGATCCAGCTCACCGGCGTCGCGCGCTTCCGTGTCGAGGAAGAACTTGCCGTCGCCACCTCGTACCGGCGATGCCGGGTCACATATCAGCCCTTTGTCACCGATTTCATTGCGCGCAAAGGCGAGGACGAGGTCGATCGCAAGGCGCTCTTGCGCGCGCTCGCGGATTTCCTCAAGGCCAACGATCTCAAGGCCGATTGGGAAGGCATCGAGAACGCTCCCAACGAAGCGCTGGTCAACGCGCTGGCGATGATGTCGCCCTATGGCCCCGCCGAGAAGCAGGCCATGCTGGAGGCGCCAGATTTAAAAACCCGCGCCGAGATCCTGGTCGCCGTCACCGAGATCGAGCTCGCCAAGAGCAACACATCCGGCGAGACGCCGCTGCAGTAATTCGTCATTGCGAGGAGCCAGCGGGTGGCTCGCCATGACGGAAGTGCTGAAGTGCTATGGTTCGCTCGCCAAAGTGGAGACCTTTCAATGTCCACGCCTTCCGCCGAACATCCCGCCGGCAGCATCGATCCGAAGCTGCTCGAAATCCTGGTCTGCCCGCTGACCAAGGGTCCGCTCGAATACGACGCGGAAAAACAGGAGCTGATCTCGCGCGCGGCGAAGCTCGCTTATCCGATCCGCGACGGCATCCCGATCATGCTGCCCGAGGAAGCGCGGCGGCTCGATTGAGACGCAGCAAGCAGCACTTCTCCATCGTCACCCGCGGGCTTGACCCGCGGGTCCATGCTGACTTGCCGAGCCTATGGGCGCCGCTGCATGGATTGCCGGCTCTTTTTGCACGAAGACGGCGCTTCGCGCCTTTTGTCCGGCAATGACGAATAATGGGAATGCAGGAGAGAAACCCGTGATCAAAATCTGGGGGCGGAACACCTCGTCGAATGTGCAGAAAGTGATGTGGGCGGTCGGCGAGATCGGGCTACCGCACCAGCGCATCGATATCGGCGGGCCGTTCGGCAAGACCCGCGAGCCGGCCTATCTCGCCATGAACCCGAACGGGCTGGTGCCGACGCTCGAAGAGGAGGACGGCTTCCTGCTGTGGGAATCGAACTCGATCGTGCGCTACCTGGCCGCAAAGCACCGCGCCGGCGTGCTGGAACCGGCCGACCTGCGCGCCCGGGCGCGCGCCAGCGCCTGGATGGATTGGCAACTCAGCGTCGTCGCGCCGGCGATCTCCGATTGCTTCTGGGGCTTGATCCGCACCCCGCCGGAAAAACGCAATCACGCCGCGATCGAAGACTCGAAAAAGCGCACGACGGCGGCGATGACGATTCTCGACGGCGAACTGGCCAAGACCGCCTATGTGGCGGGCGATGCCTTCTCCTATGGCGACATTCCCGTCGCCGTCATGGCCTATCGCTATCGCCAATTGGTGCCGGAGCGGCCACCGCTGCATCATTTCGAGCGCTGGTACGCGGCGATCACCGCACGCTCGGCGTTCAAGGACCAGGTCGCCGCCGTGGCGCTGGCGTAAGGTCTTATTACTCCGCCGCCGCGCGCGCGCCGCCGGCCTGAGCCGACACGATGTAGTCCATGGCCGCCTGCACGCCGCCCTTCTTGTGCGGCACCCCGGCGAGCTTGAGCGCCATCTCCGTCGCCCCGAGCGCCCCGATCAGCGTGGCGTCGTTGATGTCGCCGAGGTGGCCGATGCGGAAGTACTTTTTGACGAAGGGACCGAAGCTGGCGCCGTAGGAAATGTTGAACGTGTTGAGCGCGACATTGCGGAACTGATCGGCGTCGCAGCCGTCCGGTACCAGCGCGGCGGTAATCGTCGGCGAGTAGTATTTCGGCTCGCGGCAGAGGATTTCGAGGCCCCACGCGCGCACCGCTTGTCGCGTCGCCTCGGCGAGGCGGTGGTGGCGGGCAAAGACGTTGTCGAGGCCCTCCTCGTGCAGCATCTCGATTGCGGTATCGAGGCCGTACAGCATCTGCGTCGCCGGCGTGTAGGGAAAGAAGCCCTGCTTGTACATCGTCAGCATGTCGTCCCAGGAAAAGAACGACCGCGGCAGCTTTGCCGTCTTCGATGCGCGCAGCGCCTTCTCGCTGACGGCATTGAACGACATGCCGGGCGGCAGCATCAATCCCTTCTGCGCGCCGCCGATGGTGACATCGACGCCCCATTCGTCGTGGCGGTAGTCGGTCGAGGCAAGCGAGGAGATGGTATCGACCAACAACAGCGCCGGATGGCCGGCCGCGTCGATGGCCTTGCGGATCGCGCTGATCGGCGACAGGCAGCCGGTGGCGGTCTCGTTGTGCAATACGCAGACCGCCTTGATTCCGTGCGCCTTGTCCTTGCGCAGATGCTCTTCGATGACTTTCGGATCGGCGCCGACGCGCCAATCGGTCTTGATGAATTCGGCCTTCAATCCCAACCGCTCTGCCATCACCTTCCACAGCATGGCGAACTGGCCGGTCTCGACCATCAGCACCCGGTCGCCGGGTGACAGCGTATTGACCAGCGCCGCTTCCCAGGCACCGGTGCCCGTCGCGGTGTAGATGATGACCGGCTGCGTGGTCTTGAAAATGGTCTTGATGCCTTCCAGCACGCGCTTGGTGAGCTTGGAAAATTCCGGACCGCGCTGGTCGATAAGCGGCATATCCATCGCCCGCATGATGCGGTCGGGGACGGGCGTCGGCCCGGGGATTTGCAGGAAATGGCGCCCGGGAAGACGCGAGGCATTCTGCGGCATGGATCGACACTCCTGCGGACGCCATTGGTGATCCCGGCCGGGCGCGTCCGAAAATGCCGCGGCGCGGTCTTGATCCCCGAATGTGCCTTGCGGGTCAAGCGTCTTGTCCTGTACCGAGGCCAGGCTCCCGCCCGCCTGTGTTAACTTGACTTAAGGACCAATAAACATGGACTTAAGCGCCGAACGCCCCGGCACGCCGGTCACGGCGCCTTCTTTGAATGAGCGTCGAGTGCGGAGAGCATAATAGTGCATCAACACAGCGTGAAGGACGCCACCGCACCACGCGTTTCGGCCAAGGCGATCTTTAGCGCTCCGGTCATCGTTCTCGGCTTCCTCTGTGCGATGTATTTCATCACCTACGTCGACCGGGTGAACATCGCGACCGCGGCAACCGCGATCAAGACCGATTTCGGCCTTAACAATACGGAGCTTGGGCGCGCGCTCGGCGCCTTTGGTCTTGCCTACGCGCTGTTCCAGATCGCCGGCGGCTGGATCGGCGACAAATTCGGGCCGCGACGTACGCTTTTCGTTTGCGCCGTCGTGTGGTCCGCGGCGACCATGGCGACCGGCCTGGTGGGCGGATTCATCTCGCTGCTCGTCGTGCGCTTTGTGCTCGGCCTCGGCGAGGGCGCTACGTTCCCGACCGCAACGCGCGCCATGACGGCGTGGTTCAGCCAAGAGAAGCGCGGTTTCGCCCAGGGCCTCACGCACAGCTTTTCTCGTGCCGGCAATGCCGTGGCGCCGCCGATCGTGGCGGGCCTCATGCTAGTGATGGGCTGGCGCGGCGCTTTCGTCATTCTGGGCGGCATCAGTTCTATCTGGGCCGTCGTCTGGTTCTGGTACTTCCGCGATAACCCGCGCGAGCACAAGGACATCGTCGAAGCCGATCTCGCCGATCTGCCGGCCTATCGCAGTGGAACGGCCGTCGGTGCGGCGTCGGTGCCGTGGGCACGGCTCCTGGTGCGCATGCTGCCGACGACGTTCGTGTATTTCTGTTACGCTTGGACGCTTTGGCTCTACCTCACTTGGTTGCCCTTGCTGTTCCAGCAAGGCTACGGTCTCAATCTCAAGAACACCGCGTTCTTTTCCTTTGCCGTGCTGCTGGCCGGGGTCATCGGCGACACCGCGGGCGGTCTGCTGAGCGATCGGCTGCTCCGCCGCACTGGAAGTTTTCTGGTGGCGCGCCGCAACCTGATCGTGGCCAGCCTTCTCGGATCGCTGCTGTTGCTGATACCGGTCCTGATGTTCACGAACCTGGTCCTGATCGCGATCTGCTTGAGTGGCGCGTTCTTCTGCCTCGAGTTGACGATCGGTCCAATCTGGTCGGTGCCGATGGACGTGGCACCAAAATTCGCCGGAACCGCGAGCGGCATCATGAATACCGGCTCGGCGCTCGCGGGCTTTGCGTCGCCTGTCATTTTCGGATGGCTGGTCGATGTCACCGGCGACTGGCACTTGCCGTTCGCCGGATCGATCGGGCTCCTGCTTCTCGGGGCCGTCCTGGCTTTCTGGATGCATCCCGACAAGCAACTTGCCGAGTAACGGCCGCTCACCTCTCCGCCGCCAGCGCGCTCTCATGCCAGCGCCGCAGCACCAGGTAATTGATGAGCGAGAGAACGTAGAAGATCACGATGCCGGCGAGCGACAGCAGCAGCAGCGCCGCGAACATGCGCGGGATGTTGAGCCGGTAGCCCGATTCGGCGATGCGATAGGCGAGGCCGGAGCCGGCGCCCGCCGAGCCGGCGGCGATCTCGGCGACCACCGCACCGATCAGCGACAATCCGCCGGCGATGCGCAGGCCGCCGAGGATATAGGGCAGCGCCGACGGCAGCTTGAGGCGCCACAGCACCTGGTGGCGCGAGGCGCCGTAAAGCGCAAAGAGGTCGGCCAGGTTGCGGTCGACCGAACGAAGCCCGAGCGTGGTGTTCGCCAGCACCGGAAAGAACGCCACGATCCAGGCGCAGGCCAGAACCGCCGCGTGCTGCGGCAGGTAGATGAGCAGCAGCGGCGCGATGGCGACGATCGGCGTCACCTGCAGGATCACCGCATAAGGATAGAGCGAATATTCGACCAGCCGCGACTGGTTGAACAGCACCGCCAGCCCGACGCCGCCGGCCGCCGCGAGCAAAAAGCCCTCGAAGGTGGTGATGAGCGTGACCAGGAGCGATTGCGACAGCAAATCCCAGTCGGAGATGAGCGTACGCAGGATGTTTCCAGGCGCCGGCAGCACATAGGGCGGAATGTCCTCGATCCGCACCACCAGTTCCCAGGCCGCGAGCCCGAGCGCGAGCACCACGATCGGCAAGGCGATGCGCAGCGCGCGGTCGCGGCGCTCGCCGGCGGAGGTTCGCGCCTTCACGGCTCGCCTCCCCCCGCCATGGCCTCGCTCAGCGCTGCAGACGCGCGGCGGCAGAACGCGGCGTATTCGGGCGAGGTGCGGAAACCCTGGTCGCGCGGATAAGGAGCGTCGACGGCAAGCTCGGCGAAGACCCGGCCCGGTCGCGCCGCCATCACCACGACGCGGCTCGACAGATAGACCGACTCGAACACCGAATGGGTCACGAAGATGACGGTGGTGCGCAGCGCCTGCCACATCCGCAGCAGATCGTCGTTGAGCTTGAAGCGCGTAATCTCGTCGAGCGCGGCGAACGGCTCGTCCATCAACAGAAGCTGCGGCTCGGTGACCAGCGCGCGCGCGATGGAGACGCGCATGCGCATGCCGCCGGACAATTCCCGCGGATAGGCATGGCTGAACGCTCGCAAGCCGACGCGGTCGAGTGCCGCCTCGACGCGTTCGCCAACGTTTGCAGGGGCGCCTTTCAGCTTGAGCGGCAGCGCCACGTTGTTGAAGACCGAGGCCCAGGGCATCAGCGTCGGTTCCTGGAACACGAAGCCGATCCGGCTTTCGCCCCGACTAGGCGCTGCCGCCTGCGGCCATGCGACGACACCTTCGGTCGGCTCGCTGAGGCCCGCGACGATGCGCAACGCGGTCGATTTCCCGCAGCCGGAGGGACCGAGCAGCGCGACGAACTCGCCGGCCCGCACCTCGAGATCGAGGCCGGCCAGCGCGCGCACGCCGTTGGGAAACGCCTTGCCGACGCCGCGCAACGCGACGACGGGTGCGCCATGAAATGCAGTCGCCGACGGCATCGCTATTACTTCGGCCGCAGATCGAGGCCGACTTTCTTGTCGACGAATTGCAGCGTGTAGGATTTGCGGTAATCGAGGCCCGGTTTGGCCACGCCGGCGCGCAGCATCTTGTCGAAGAAATCCTTCATGCGCGCGTCCGTCATGGCGCCGATGCCAAGGGTGAGCGCATCGCCGGAATCGACAATGCCGTATTCCTTCATCTTGGCGACCGAGTAAGCGAGCAGCGCGTCGGTCATTTCCGGGTTCTGCCGCTTGATCAGCGCATTGGCCGGCGCGTTGTCGCCGTAAAGGTAGTTGTACCAGCCGACGATCGAGGCATCGACGAAGCGCTGCACCAGATCGGGTTTTTTCTCGACCAGCTCGCGGCGCGTCTCGATCAAGGTCGAATAGTCGGAAAATCCCTGATCGGCGAGCAGGAAAATCTTGGGCTTGAACTTGCCTTCCCTCTCGACGGCGAACGGTTCCGACGTGACATAGCCCTGCATGGCGCTGTGCTTGTCGGCGAGGAAGGGTTGCGGATTGAAGGTATACGGTTTGACCTGATCGTCCTTGAAGCCGAAATCGGCTTTCAGCCATTGGTAGTAGCTCGTCATGCCCTCCGGCGAGACGAAGATCGTCAGCTTTTTCAAATCGTCGAGCTTATTGATGCCCTGATCGGGATGCGCAAGAAGCACCTGCGGGTCCTTCTGGAACATGGCGGCGATGTCAATGATCGGCACATTCTGCGCGACGGCGTCGAAACCCTGCAGCGTGTTGGCGCTCATAAAGAAATCGAGCTTGCCGACGGTCATCAGCATGCGGTTATTGGCGTTCGGGCCGCCCTGTACGATGGTGACGTCAAGGCCGTATTTCCGGTAGGTGCCGTCGGCCAGCGCCTGGTAGAAGCCGCCGTGCTCGGCCTCCGCCACCCAGTTGGTGCCGAAACTGACTTTGTCGAGCGTTTGCGCAGGCGCCGGCCCCATCGCGGCGGCGGCAAAGGCCGCCAGTCCGGCGACCACGATCCGGCCCATCCTCGCTAACGACATCGGTTGCTCCTTCGCGTCCGGGTCGCGACAATAGGACATGATCCCGAAAAGTGGCTACCGGTTTCCCGCCTTCGCGAGGTCCGCTTCGGCGGGCGAAGGAAGGTCGGATAAGATCATGCTGCAACGAAATGCTAGAGCCCGGCACGCTTGGCGAGAGAACCGGAGAGAGCCGTAATGACGCTGCCCAAACGCGACTGGATGGAAATGACCTGGCAGGACATGGCCGAGGCCGGCGCCGCGATGGCACGCTGGATCGCGGTGCTGCCGCTCGCCGCGGTGGAGCAGCACGGGCCGCATCTGCCGCTCGGCGTCGACACCTTCATCGCCGAAGCCTACCTGGCGCGGGCCCGCAAAATCCTCCCCGACGAGCTTCCGGTCACGTTCCTGCCGGTGCAGCGCATCGGCGTCTCCGTCGAGCACCTTGCCTATCCCGGCACGCTGTCATTGTCGGCCACGACCGCCATCGCCGCCTGGACGGAGCTCGGCGAGAGCCTGGCGCGGGCCGGCTTGCGCAAGCTCGTTCTCGTCACCAGCCACGGCGGCAATGTCGCTGCGATGGAATTGGTGGCGCGCGATTTGCGCACGCGGTTTCGCATGCTCGCCGTCACCGTCGGCTGGCATCGCTTCGGCTACCCGGAGAACACGTTTTCCGGTGAAGAGAAAAAGCACGGCATTCACGGCGGCGACATCGAGACCTCGCTCATGCTCGCGGCGATGCCGGAAACGGTGCGCGGGGAGAAAGCGCCCAAGGCGACGCCGGCCACCGTGGAAATGGCGCGCGAATTCAAGTGGCTTGGCGCCTATCACCCGGCCGGCTTTGCCTGGATGACGCAGGACCTCCATCCGACCGGCGCGATCGGCGATGCCACGCTGGCGACCGCCGCCAAGGGCGAGGCGGCGCTCGCCCGCGGCGCCGAAGCGTTCGTGGAATTGCTGCGCGAGGTCGACCGCTTCGATCTCGCGCGATTGCGCGAGGGGCCGCTCGATAAATCCTCCCCCGCATAGCGGGGGAGGAAATACTTACGCCGCGATCTTCACGTATTCGAAATCGCCAGGCTTGTTGTCGATGCCGAGGCGCGGCGGCGCGATCCAGTTCGCGAATTGCCCCGGTTCCGAGACCGGCTGCATCAGGCTGACGATGAAATCGCCGTCGTCCCGCGACGGCAGCCATTTGCCCAGATCCCGGTTCCACGCCGCCTCGTCGACCAGCTGGCCGCTCGGCGAGACCTTGATGTCCTTGAACTCGCCGATGTGGCGATGGAAGCCGACATGCGGCAGTTCGAATTCGAAGCCGACTCCGGTCTTGGCGATGATCTTGTTCCAGCGCTCGATGCCGCGCTGGCAGTCGGCGGTATAATCGTCGCGCAGCCGCATGTTGATCGCGGTGAGCGCCGGCTCGTCGATACGCTTGATCTCGCCGTCGATGAGCTTGAGCACCGGATAGGTCGAGTGATCGAGCCGGTGATCGTCGTCGATCTTGGTTTCCTGAAAGCGGCCCTTGAGGCCCGCGCTGAAAGCATTGGCGGCGTTGGTCGAGACTTCCGAGCCGAACAGATCGAGCGACAGCGTATAGTGCAGATTGAGTTTTTTCTGAATCGTCGGCAGGTCGATGACGCCGAGCTTGCGCACTTTGTCGATGTCGGTCGGATCCTCGATGCCGGCGGCCTGCATCGCCTCGCAGGTGCGCTGGATGGTGCGGCCGACGCCGGTCTCGCCGACGAACATGTGGTGCGCCTCTTCAGTCAGCATGAACCGGCAGGTGCGCGACAGCGGGTCGAAGCCCGATTGCGCCAGGCTTTCGAGTTGCATCTTGCCGTCGCGATCGGTGAAGAACGTGAACATGTAGAATGACAGCCAGTCCGGCGTCGCTTCATTGAAGGCGCCGAGCATGCGCGGCTTGTCGGCGCTGCCGGAGCGGCGCTGCAACAGCTCGGCCGCTTCCTCGCGGCCGTCGCGGCCGAAATATTTCTGCAGCAGATAGACCATCGCCCACAGGTGCCGCCCCTCCTCGACGTTGACCTGGAAGACGTTGCGCATGTCGTAGAGCGACGGCGCGGTTTTGCCGAGATAGCGCTGCTGCTCGACGGAAGCCGGTTCGGTATCGCCCTGGATGACGATGAGGCGGCGCAGCATGGCGCGATACTCGCCCGGCACGTCCTGCCACGCCGGCTCGCCGTAATGCCGACCGAACGGAATCTTGCGATCGGCTTCCTTCGGCGCGAGCAGGATGCCCCAGCGGTATTCCGGCATCTTCACGTAGTCGAACTTGGCCCAGCCTTTCGGATCGACCGAGACTGCGGTGCGCAGATAAACCAGCGCCTCCTGGAAACCTTGCGGTCCCATGTCCTTCCACCAGTCGATATAGCCGGGATGCCAGCTCTCCAATGCGCGCAGCACCTGTCGGTCCTCGACCAGATTGACGTTGTTCGGGATCTTGGTCGTGTAGTCGACGTTTTCGATATCCATGGGCCGCTCCTGTCCGTCTTCATCCTTCCCCACTTTGCGGGGAGGAATATTGATCGTCACACCCTGCGCGTATCGAACACCGGCTGCTGGCCGGTGCCGTAACGCTTGAGCGCGCCTTCCTCGCCGATCGCGTTCGGACGCTGGAAGATCCAGTTCTGCCACGCGCTCAAGCGGGCGAAGATTTTCGATTCCATGGTCTCCGGTCCCGCGAAGCGCAGGTTGGCTTCGAGGCCGGTCAGGCTGTCGGGTGAAAAGCTGGCACGCTCTTCGAGAAAGACGCGCACTTCGTCGTCCCAGTCGATGTCGTCGAGCGCGAAGGTGACAAGCCCGAGCCGCTGGGCGGTCTCGGCGTCGAGCATTTTGTCCAGTACGGCCCTGGCGGCGTCGAGATCGGAGGGATCGGCGAGGAAGCGGCTCGCCAGGCGCGTCAGCCCGTTCGACATCGGATAAGCGCCGAAATTGGCTGGCGTCAGCGCGATCGTCGCCGGCGGCTTGTTGTCGCCGTCGCGGCGGCCGAGCAGCATGTAGGAGCGGTCGCTGGCGAACGGCAGTTCCGCCAGCGTGCCGGCAAAGCAGGAGCCCGGCTCGATCAGCGCCACCAGCGAACGCGACGTCAGATCGACGCGCTTGAGCACCCGCTTCCACAGATGGCGGATCTCGCGCACCAGCCAATGATCCTTGTTGGCATCGAGGAAATGCTCGTAAGCGACGACCTCGGCGGGATCGCCCGAGGACTTGAACACGATCGCCGCGACCTCGAATTCGTTGAGCCGGATATGCAAGACGGCATCGTCGAGTTCGCGGGCGAGCTTCAGCGGCCAGAACTCGGCGCCAAGCGCCAGCATGGCTTCGGCCGATCCGGGCGGCGGATTGGCCGGCCCGCGCAGCGTCATGGTGGCGATCCGTCGCACCCGGTCGAATTCGACGGCGAGCGAGCCGTAATCGACGCCGTTCGCCGTGAAGCTGCGCGTCAACGGAGTGAGCGTGATGCCCGGCCCGGCGGCGGCGCGGCGGGATTTGGCGGCAAATTCCTGGGCGCGCGCCGCGACGGTTTCCTCGAACTTGGAGCCCGGCACCACTTCGTCGACCAGCCGCCATTCGACCGCGCGTTTACCCTTCACGCCTTCCTCGGTGGTGCAGAAGACATCGGCATGGTCGCGGCGCACTTTGCGCTTATCGGCGACGCGGGTGAGCCCGCCGGTGCCGGGCAGCACCGCGAGCAGCGGCAATTCCGGCAGCGCCACCGACGACGAGCCGTCGTCCACCAGCATGATGTGGTCGGCCGCGAGCGCGAGCTCGTAGCCGCCGCCGGCCGCCGTGCCGTTGATGGCGCAGATGCTGGCGAGCCCGGAATGCTCGCTCAAATCCTCGATGCCGTTGCGCGTTTCGTTGGTGAATTTGCAGAAATTGACTTTGTGGGCGTGGCTCGCGCCCGCCAACATGCGGATGTTGGCGCCGGCGCAGAACACGCGCGGCTTGCCCGAGCGCAGCACGAGGACGCGGATCTGCGGATGCTCGAAGCGCAGCCGCTCGATGGCGTCGGCCAGTTCGATGTCGACGCCGAGGTCGTAGGAATTGAGCTTGAGATCGTAGCCTTCGAACAGCCCGCCCTTCTCGTCGACGTCGAGAAAAAGCGTGGCCACCTCGCCGTCGGTCGCGAGCCGCCAGTGGCGGTAGCGCGCCGGCTCGGTTTGGAAGTCGATTCTCCTCTGACCGTTGGCCAGCGGACGCTCGGGGGCATGGGCGTCAGCCATACGGCGTTCCTCGATATGTATTATAGTTCACAGATGTCTTAGCGTAATATGCACTATAATGCACTAGGCCGCAACCCCGGCGCCGGGGCGGATGTCGCTTTCGTGATGGTCGCGCAACAGCCGGTTGATGAAGCTGGCGACCGCGTCGAGCGTCGCTCCGGGCGCGTCCCGATGCGGGGAATGGCGGGCGCCGGGCAGGATCGCCACCTCGACCGGGCAGAAGCATTCGTCTTTCGCCGCTTCGATCTGCTTGAGCGTGCCGTATTGATCGTTGGCGCCCTGCAGGATCAGGATCGGCACGCGGATGTAGCCGAGCGCCTCGGTGATGTCCCACTTCTGGAAGTCCGGATTGAGCCAGGGCTCGATCCAGGAACGGAACGCGCCATCCACGTCGGCATGCCAGCGCTTGAGCTTGTCGCGCAAAATGCCGGCCTTGAACGCTTCGCCGGCGCTGCGGATCTCGGCGAGCCCCATCGCCTCGGTAAAAAAATGCGGCGCCATGAGAACAAGGCCGCGCACGCGGTGGTCCTGGACGCTGCCGGCGTAAATGGTCGCGATCGAGGCGCCGTCGCTGTGCCCGAACAGGATGCCGCGTCGAAATCCGATCGCCGCGAGCACCCGCGGCAGCACGTCGAGAGCCTCTTCGTCCATGAAAGACAGCGGCCGCGGCAGTGATGCCGGGCTTGAATTGCCGTAGCCGGCCCGCGAGTAGACGAACACGCCGGCGCCGGTCGCCGCCGCCAGTTGTT
>Ga0116111_1001017_pt1 | contig 21102 bp, 21 predicted proteins | sample June2015DPH_8_10_FD_89720 | JGI IMG/M metagenome (GOLD analysis project Ga0116111, IMG submission 89720) | Peatland microbial communities from SPRUCE experiment site at the Marcell Experimental Forest, Minnesota, USA - June2015DPH_8_100 | ecosystem: Environmental > Terrestrial > Soil > Wetlands... | reverse complement strand
GTCCAGACGCCGCAGGTCAACGTCACCATCGACCGCGACAAAGCGGCCGTGATGAACGTGAACGCGAGCCTGATCGAGAACGCTCTCTACGACGCCTACGGGCCGCGTTGGGTCTCCACCATCTATGGTTCGGTGAACGAATACAAGGTGCTGCTGGAACTGGAGCCGAAGTACCAGGCCGATCCGCGGGCGCTCTCGCTGCTCTATTTCAAGACGTCGGCGAGCAAGCTGATTCCGCTGGACACCCTGGCGCGAGTGGTGACGGAGATCGGGCCGCAGACCATCAACCACTATGGACAGCTCCCGGCGGCGACGCTTTCCTTCAACCTGAAGCCCGGCGCGGCGCTGGGCGAAGTGGTGGGCCAGGTGCAAGCGCTGGCCGACAACCAACTGCCGGCGACCGTCAGTACGCAGTTCCAGGGCGCCGCGAAGGCCTTCCAGAGTTCACTGGGCAACCTGTGGGTGCTGCTGATCATCGCCATTATGGTGGTGTACATCGTGCTGGGAATTCTCTATGAAAGCTACATTCATCCCATCACGATTCTCTCGGGACTGCCCTCGGCGGGCTTCGGCGCGCTGCTGACGCTGGTGGTCTTCCACATCGACCTGAGCATCTACGCGTTCGTCGGACTGATCATGCTGATCGGGATCGTGAAGAAGAACGCCATCATGCAGATCGATTTCGCGCTGGAGGCGGAGCGGCATCACGGGTTGACGCCGGAGCGGGCGATTTACGAAGGCTGCCTGATCCGTTTCCGCCCGATCATGATGACGACGATGGCGGCGCTGCTGGGCGCGGTGCCGATCGCGCTGGGATACGGCGCGGGCGGCGAAGCGCGGCAGCCGCTGGGCCTGGTGGTGGTGGGCGGACTGTTGTTCTCGCAGCTCGTGACGCTGTACCTGACACCGGTGTTCTACATCTACATGTCGGCGATCCAGGAGTGGGTGAAAAGCTGGAAGCGCAAGAAGGCCCCGGTGAGCGCGCCGGCGGCCGGATAGGGCGAAACTAGGCCGTACGGCCGGAGAGCCCGAAATGCTGCGCGCCTGCGAGAACGTGGCGATCGCCAGTCCAGATTTCACGCTCGCCCAGGTCCATGGCGGTGGTCAGATGCATCGCATCGCCTGTTCGCAAATGGACGGTCGCGGGAAGCGTCGTCAGCAGAAAGGTCATCTTTCGCAAGAGACGTTCCGTGACGGGAACGAAGGTCCAGATTCTCCCGTCCACGTGTTGCAGAAAAGCGTTGAGCAACGCGCGATATTGCGAGGGATCGAGCGATCCCGCGCGCAGATGGCGGTGAAACGCACAGGCGACCTCTCCGAGGGCCCACATCGACGAGACCAGTGCCGAGGCGCCCGCGAATGCGGCCCGAACCTGTGGCGAGTCCGGCTCGTTCAAGTAGAATTTGGCGATATAAGCTGAATCGGCGTACATCAGCGGTCGCGGTCTTCCGAAATAAATCGAGTGCTGTCTCCGGGAACCTGAGGGAACTCGTTCCAGAAGCGGCTCATGTCGGGCATTTTCACTTTCTTGGGCTTCTTTGTGACGGGGCGCAGTTCGGCAACCGGTTGGCCATGGCGCTCAATGACAATCACTTCACCGTTCTGGGCGTCGCGAAGCAACTCCGAAGTGCGGATGCGAAGATCCCGAACCGAAGCCTTCCTCATATGCTACATTGTAGCACTTGGCGGGATTCTTAGTGGCCGGGGCGAGACAAGAGTCCCTGTTGTTAACCGCGCTTACTCGCTGATCTCGATCTTGGGGCCGCTCTCTTTGGCGGCTTCGTCGCAGCGCGCCGCGGCGTTGCGGGCCAGCTCCAGGTAGGGCTCGCCTTCGCTTTTCCGCAACACGATGGGGCTGCCGGTATCGCCGCCGATACGCACCTGCGGGTCGAGCGGCAGTTCCCCGAGGAAGTTCACCTGCATCTCAGCCGCCGTGCGGCGGCCGCCGCCGTAGCTGAAGACATCGATGCGTTCGTGGCAGTGCGGACAATTGAGGAAACTCATATTCTCGACAATCCCGAGAATCGGCACGCGCACCTGGTGGAACATGTGGACGGCCTTGCGGGCGTCTTCGAGCGAAACGTCGGAAGGAGTCGTAACGACAATCGCGCCGGTGATGGGAGCGGTCTGGATGAGCGAGAGCTGCACGTCGCCGGTGCCGGGCGGGAGATCGATGACGAGGTAATCGAGTTCGCCCCAATCGACCCCGCGCAGGAACTGCTGGACAACGCTGTGGAGCATGGGACCGCGCCAGACCAGCGGCTTGTCGCCGGGATTGAGGAAGCCCATCGACATGAGTTTGACGCCGAACTGTTCGAGCGGTTGAATGCGGTCCCCGCTAGCCATGGGAGTGCGATTGACGCCCATCATGAGGGGCACATTGGGGCCGTAGACGTCGGCATCCATCAGTCCGGCGCGATAGCCGAGCGCGCCCAAGCCGACGGCCAGGTTGACGGCCACAGTGGTCTTGCCGACACCGCCTTTGCCGCTGCCGACGGCGATGAGATTACGGACACCAGGGATGGGCATCTTGGGCGGTTGGCCCGGTTGATTGGGGGTCATCAGTTCTATCGTAACAGGGCACCCAGCGCGCATATACTGGTGAGTACCCTAATGAGAAGCGGTTTTCTGATTTTTCTGGCCGGCGCCGCCTTCGCACAGAGCTTTATTGCGCAACCGAGCGGAAGCACGGCGTCGCTGCGCGGCGTGTGGGCGGTGAGCCAGAAGACGGCTTGGGCCAGCGGGACTCGCGGCACGTACCTGAAGACCATCGACGGCGGCGCCACCTGGACGGCCGCGACGGTGCCCGGCGCCGAAACGCTGGACTTCCGCGACGTGCAAGGGGTGGATGAGAACACCGCGTACCTGTTGAGCATCGGCAGCGGGGAGACGTCGCGCGTTTACAAGACCACGGATGGCGGCGCGCATTGGACGCTGTCCCTCCAGAATCCCGACGCCAAGGGCTTCTTCGACGAAATGGCGTTCTGGGACGCGACGCATGGAATCCTGGTGGGCGACCAGGTGGACGGGCAGATGGTGGTGATGTCCACCGAAGATGGCGGAAGGACGTGGCAGCGGCAGAAGATGCCGCCGGCGCTTCCAGGCGAGGGCGCATTCGCCGCCAGCGGAACTGGAATCACGGTGCTGGGCATGAGCGAAGTGTGGATCGGCACGGGCGGAAAGGACGCGGCGCGCGTCTACCATTCCAAGGACGGCGGCCGCACCTGGACCGTGGCGGCGACGCCGCTGCGGGCCGATTCCGCCGCCGCCGGCATTTTTTCGCTGGCGTTCTCCGACGCGATGCACGGCGTCGCCGTGGGTGGCGATTACAACAAGGCGAACGACGAGACCGGCAACATCGCCGTCACCGCCGACGGCGGCGCGACGTGGACCAAGCCGGATGGCACGGCCCCCAAGGGCTTTCGTTCGGCGGTGGCCTACCTGGCGGACCGCAAGCTGTGGATCGCGGCAGGCCCCTCCGGCGCGGATATCTCGAACGATGGCGGGCGAAACTGGAAGCAGTTCGACACCGGCAATTACAATGCGCTTAGCTTTGTTTCGAGCCAGGCGGGTTGGGCGGTAGGAGCGCGCGGGCGCATCGCGGTGTGGCGGCGGGAGTAGCGGGGATCACCACACCTTCTCGAGGTTCGCCAACCCCGCGAGGAAATCCTCCTTGCGCAGGTTACTTTTGACCCCGTATTCAGCAGGCAACGCGATCATCTCACCCACCGGATAGTGATCGGTGTTACCAAAATCAATTAAACCTTTACTTTACCGTGTTTGGAATGTTACGCTAAGTGTCTCATAATGCGTACAGTTGACTTGATCCAGCGCAAGCGCGACGGGAAAGAACTCGCTCCGGAAGAAATCGAGTTCTTGGTGGAAGGTTACACCAATGGCGACATTCCCGACTACCAGATGTCGTCCTTCTTGATGGCCGTTTTCTTTTCGGGGATGTCGGACCGGGAAGTAAGCCGGCTGACGGAATGCATGCTGCGTTCCGGCGACACGGTCGACCTGTCGGCCATTCCGGGCGTGAAGGTGGACAAGCATTCCACCGGTGGCGTCGGCGACAAGACCAGCTTCATCGTGGCGCCGCTGGCGGCGGCCGCCGGAGTGGTGGTGCCGATGATGTCGGGCCGCGCGTTGGGCCACACCGGGGGTACGCTCGACAAGCTCGAGTCCATTCCCGGATTCCGCACCAGCCTTACGGCCGAGGAATTCCAGAAACAACTGGCGGAGCTGGGGCTGTGCTTCATCGGTCAGACCGAAGAACTGGTGCCGGCGGACCGCAAGCTGTACGCGCTGCGGGATGTGACGGCGACGGTGGAATCGATTCCGCTGATTTCTTCGTCGATCATGTCGAAGAAGCTGGCCGAGGGCGTGGACGCGCTGGTGCTCGACGTGAAAGTGGGCAGCGGCGCATTCATGAAGAAGCAGGTGGACGCGCGCCGCCTGGCGCAGACCATGGTGGGCATCGGCCGCCGCATGGACAAGAAGGTGCAGGCGCTGATCACGGACATGAACCAGCCGCTGGGTTACGCCATCGGCAATGCACTGGAGATCATGGAAGCTTCGCAGACGCTGCAGAACGCGGGCCCGGCCGATCTGACCAAGCTTTCGCTCGAACTGGCGGCGCGGATGATCTACCTGGGCAAGAAGGCGGCCACGCTGGAAGAAGCGCGCCGCACCGCCGAACAGCATCTGGTGGACGGCTCGGCCTATCGGAAGTTCAAGCAGGTGGTGGCGGCGCAGGGCGGCAATCCGCAGGCGCTCGACAAATTCGAGCTGCTGCCCAACGCCACCGGGATGCGCGAGATCGCCTCGCCGCGCGCCGGCTACGTCAGCTCCATCGACGCCGAAGATATCGGCGTGGCCTCCAACATGATCGGCGCCGGCCGCGACAAGAAAGAAGACGCCATCGATCCGGCGGTGGGGATCATCCTGGAGGTCAAGACCGGCGAAAAAGTGGATGCGGGCTCGGTGCTTTGCCGCCTCTACTACACCAAGGAAGACCGCGTGGACGAAGCCGCCGAGATGGTGGAAGACGCTTTCCGCATCTCCGCGCAGAAACCCGATGAACGGGAACTGATTCTGGAAGTAGTCGGGTAATGGGCCGCTTCACAGGGTTCCTGGGCCTGGCGGTGATCGTGGCCTTCGCATGGTTGTGCTCTTCTCATAAGCGCGATATCAAGCTCAGCATCCTGGCATGGGGGCTGGGACTGCAATTTGCCTTCGCACTGCTGGTGCTGAAGACGGATTTCGGAAAGATCTTTCAAGCCATCGGCGCCGGCGTGAACAACATGTTGGGCTACGTGAAAGCCGGCACGGAGTTCATGTTCGGGCCGCTGGGAGATCCGAATGGGCCGTACGGCGTGATCTTCGCGTTCCAGGTGCTGCCTATCATTATTTTCATCGCCTCCTTCTTCGCCATCCTGTATTACCTGGGCGTGATGCAGTTGGTGGTGCGCGGCATGGCGATCATGATGCAGAAGGTGATGGGGGTGAGCGGCGCCGAATCGCTCAACGTGGCGGCCAGCATCTTCATGGGCCAGACGGAAGCTCCGCTCACTATCAAGCCGTTCCTGGCCGGGCTGACGGAATCCGAGCTATTCACCATCATGACCAGCGGGATGGCGCACGTTTCTGGCTCAGTGATGGCCGCGTACGTGATGGTGGCGCACGTGTCAATCACGCACCTTCTGACGGCGGTAATCATGACGGCGCCGGCCACCATCATGCTGTCGAAGATTTTCATCCCCGAAACCGGCAAGCCGGCCACCGCGGGCAAGGTGGAAATCAAAGTGGAAAAGACGGCCGTCAACGTGATCGACGCCGCAGCGCAGGGCGCGGGCGACGGGCTGCACCTGGCGCTCAACGTAGGCGGCATGCTGATTGCGTTTCTGGCGCTGATCGCGATGCTCAACGGGATTCTCGGCTGGGTGCACACGATGCCGCTGATGGGCTGGGTGCCTGGCTCCCTGCAGCAAATCTTCGGAATTGTTTTTGCGCCGGTGGCCTGGATCATGGGGGTACCGTGGAAGGACGCGTCCACCATCGGCAACCTGCTGGGCACGCGCCTGGTGACGAACGAGTTCGTGGCGTTCCTGGAACTGGGAAGGCCGGCGGTGAGGGCAACGCTCGATCCGCGGTCGTTCGTCATCGCCACGTACGCTCTGTGCGGGTTCGCCAATTTCAGTTCCATCGCCATCCAGATCGGCGGCATCGGATCGCTGGCGCCGAACCGCAAGCCGGACCTGGCGCGCCTGGGGATGCGCGCGGTGATGGCCGGCACAATGGCTAATTTCATGTCGGCGTGCATCGCGGGAATGTTATTGTGATCGAGGAAGCCAAACGACTATTGGAAAGCCGCACGCCTTTGCGGCCAACCATCGGCGTGGTGCTGGGCAGCGGCCTCGGCGCATTCGCCGACGAACTCAGCGAGCGGACCGACATTCCCTACGCGGAGATTCCGGGCTGGCCGGGCTCGACCGCGGTAGGACACGCGGGCAAGCTGGTGATCGGAAAGCTGGGCGATCTGGCGGTAGCAGTGATGGCCGGCCGCGCCCACCTCTACGAAGGCTATACACCCGCGCAGGTGACCTTCGGCGTGCGGGTGTTGGGACGCATGGGCGTGCGGTCGATGGTCTTCACCAACGCCGCGGGCGGCATCAACCTGACTCTGGAGCAAGGCGGCCTCGTGCTGATCTCCGACCATATCAACCTGCAGGGCGTGAATCCGCTGACCGGGCCGAACGACGATTCCCTGGGGCCGCGCTTCCCGGACATGTCCGAAGCCTACTCGCGAGCCTATCGCGACGCCGCCAGGCAAGTGGCCATGGAGTTGTGCGTTCCCATTTCCGAAGGCGTGTACGCCGCGATGATCGGGCCGAGTTATGAGACGCCCGCGGAGATCCGCTGCCTGCGCGCCATCGGCGCCGACGTGGTCGGGATGTCCACGGTGCTCGAAGCCATCGTGGCCAACCACATGGGAATTAAAGTGCTGGGCATTTCCTGCGTGACCAACATGGCGGCCGGCATTCTGCCGCAGAAGATTCATCACGAGGAAGTGCTCGAAACCGGCGCACGGGTGCGCGACACGCTGGTGCGCTTCCTGAAGACGCTGCTGCCGAGGTTAGAAGCTTGAAGATTGGAATTCACCGCAGAGACGCGGAGAAGCAGAGAAGAATGAAGAAAAACCTCTGCGTCTCTGCGTCTCTGCGGTGAATTATGTTTTCTGTCTGATGTCCGACTCGCTCATCGACGCCGCTCTGGCCGCTCGCGCCCATGCCTTCGCGCCGTATTCGAAATTTCCAGTGGGCGCGGCCATCGAGGACAGCGACGGCCGCATCCATACCGGCTGCAACGTCGAAAATGCCACCTACGGCCTCACCCTCTGCGCCGAGCGCGTGGCGATATTTAAAGCCATCTCCGAAGGCGTGCGCCAGTTCCGGCGGGTGGCGGTGGCGGCCGATACCGATGTGCTGACCCCGCCGTGCGGCGCGTGCCGGCAGATTCTGTGGGAATTTTGCGGCGACGTGGACATCATCCTGGTGAACCCGCGCGGCCAAACCGAAACTTACCGTTTGAAAGAACTTTTCCCGAAGCCCTTCGATGTATCGTATTTGTAGCTTTTTCCTTTTCATTGCCTCGCTCGCCGCCGCGCCGGCGGATTGGATCTGGAGCGCCCGGTATGTCATCACCGAAGACGCGCAACATCGCGTGATCGAGAACGGCGCGGTGGCCGTCACGGGCGGCCGAATCGTGGGAGTCGGCACGCGGGCCGAGATCGACGCGAAGTTCCAGGCGAAGCACCGCCTGGACCGTCCCGACGCGATTCTGGCGCCGGGTCTGATCAATACCCACACGCACGCGGCCATGTCGCTGTTCCGCGGCATCGCCGACGATAAGAAGCTGCAGGACTGGCTCGAAAAGTACATTTTCCCGGCGGAAGCCAAGAACGTTACGCCCGATTTCGTGCGCTGGGGCACGCGGCTGGGGTGTCTTGAAATGCTGCTCGGAGGCACCACCACCTTCACCGACATGTACTATTTCGAGGACGTGGTGGCGGAGGTGGCCCAGGAGGCCGGAATGCGCGGCGTGCTGGGCGAGACCATCATCCAGTTTCCGGTGGCCGACGCCAAGACCCCGGCCGACGCGCTGGCCTTCAGCGAAAAATACCTGACCCGCTTCCGCAACGATCCGCTGGTGGTGGCGGCGGTGGCGCCGCACGCCATCTACACCAATTCCGACGAGACGCTGAAGGCCGCGCGCGCGCTGGCCAACAAATTCCACGCGCCGCTGTTGATCCACCTTGCCGAAACCAAGAAGGAACTCGACGACTCGCTTGCAGCACGCCATATGACGCCGGTGAAGGCGCTCGATGCGCTCGGCGTGCTCACCGGCCGCACGGTGGCGGCGCACTGCGTGTGGGTCAATGACGCCGACATGGAGATCCTGAAGGCGCGCGGCGTGGGTGTGGCGCACTGCCCGTCGAGCAACATGAAACTGGGCAGCGGCGTTGCGCCGGTGGCGCGCATGCTGGAACTCGGCCTCACGGTGGGTCTGGGCCCGGACGGCCCCGCCGGCAGCAACAACGATTTCAACATGTTCGAGGAGATGGACCTGGCCGCCAAACTGCAAAAGGTGATGACGCTCGATCCCGAAACGCTGCCGGCCTCGACGGCCCTCGAAATGGCCACCATCCGCGGCGCGCGCGTGTTGGGCATGGAAAAAGAAATCGGCTCGCTCGAAGCCGGCAAGCGCGCCGACATGATCGTGGTGCGCCTCGACCGGCCCAACGCTGTGCCGATGTACGATGCTGTTTCGCAGATGGTCTACGCGCTCAAGGCTGACGACGTGCGCGACGTGATGGTGAACGGCAAGCCGGTGGTGAGCGATGGCCGGATTCTGACGTTGAACCAGGCGCAGATTTTGCTGAAGGCGGAAGAGTATCGGGCGAAGGTCAGCGCGTCGTTGAAGTAGGGGCTAGATCGTCAGGCTTTTTCCTCGACCGCTTCCTCATAACTTTTGCGCCGCGTCCCATTGATAGATCATGCAGCTCCCGCCGCCACCCGGAATCCATAATCCGCATACCGTAACTCCGGAGGAATACTGCTCCTTGCGGCACAGCGCGAAAACTTGATGTGATGACGCCAGGCGCCGCCGCGCGAGCTGCGGCGCTTGCCGTGCTCCGGGCCTGGCGGATTCTCCTCCGGCGAAATGGCGTAGTACAGCGGGTCGTACCAATCGGAGCACCATTCGTGCACGTTCTCGCACATGTCAAACAGGCCGTAGGCGTTGGGTCCGGTTTGTCCGATGGGCTCCGGACCCTCCTGCCATCGGCCCGGCGGATAGACACGCGGCTGGTTGCCCCAGGGATAGACTTGCCCGTCGACGCCGCCGCGCGCAGCGAATTCCCATTCGGCTTCGCTGGGCAGGCGGACGCGCGTGGCCCACTGCTCCGACAGCCAGTGGCAGAACGCCACGGCGTCGAACCAGTTCACGTGCGTCGCGGGCGCGGTCACGTGAACGTACGACTGCTTTTCACGCGACGTGGCTTTGCGAAACAGCTCCCAATCGGCATTGGTCACCTGGTAGCGGCACAGGCGGAATGGCGAGACGACCACCCGGTGAACCGGTCGCTCTTCATCTCTTCCGTCTTCTTGACCCATGAGGAACGGGCCGCCGGGAATGAGAGCCAGATCGTTTGGGCTCATCTTCCAAAATCGAAAACTGCAGCTTGCGCTCGTTGGCGTCCACGCGGTCGAGCAGCACGCGCACGCGATCGCCGATGGAAAACTCGCGGCGCGTGCGCTTGCCCACGATCTTGCGAACGTTCTCCTGATAAGTGTACTGGTCGCCGGGCAGCGTGTCGATAGGGACCAGGCCCTCGATGAACAGGTCGGCCAGCTCCACGAAGAGGCCGTATTTCGCGGTGCTGATGATGAGAGCGTCGAAGTTCTCCCCCACGCGCTCGCTCATAAAGCGGACCTTCTTCCATTCCACCAGCTCGCGTTCGGCGTCGGCGGCGCGCCGCTCGGATTGCGAGCACTCTTCGGCGATCGCGGGCAAATCCTCGATCCGGGCGCCGCGCAGCAGGCGGTGAATTATAAGGTCGGGATAGCGGCGGATGGGCGAAGTGAAGTGCGTGTAGGTATCCGCGGCCAGCGCAAAGTGGCCCACGTTCTCCACACTGTAGCGAGCCTGCTTGAGCGAGCGCAGCATCAGGTAGCTAAGGATGCGCTCCTCGGGTTTGCCTTCGATCTTGGCCACCAGCCGCTGGTAGTGCCGCGAATTGATGTTGACTTCGTTGCCGGGGATCACCATTTCGCGCCGCTTCTTGCTTCCGTCGCGGCCCTTATCGGTAAAGGCGAACTTCTGCACGCGAATCGCGCCGGCGCCCAGCGAATAGCCGAAGTGCGCGGCCACTTCCTCGAAATCCATGACACGTTTGGGATCGGGCTTCTCGTGGATGCGGTAGATGGAGACGGGCGCGGATCTCTCCAGGTGCGAAGCCACGGCCTCATTGGCGGAGAGCATGAACTCCTCGATCAGGCGGTGCGCGATGTTGCGCGGCGCGCGCGTGACGCCGGTCATCGCGCCCCACTCGTCGAACTCGATCAGCGGCTCCGGAAGATCGAAATCGATGGAGCCGCGGCGCACGCGCTTGCGGTTGAGCACCAGCGCCAGCTCCTGCATCAGCTCGAAGCGTTCCACCAGCGGCCGGTAGCGTTCGCGCATGGCAACGTCGCCTTCGAGCAGCAAGTGGACATCCGTATAGGTCATGCGCTCCACGCTGCGGATGACGCCGGGAGTGATTTCCTGCGCCACAATTTCGCCCTGATGGTCGATCTCCAGCAGCGCCGAAAGCACCAGCCGGTCTTCATGCGGCACCAGCGAGCAGAGGTTGGTGGAAAGCTGGAACGGCAGCATGGGGACGGCGCGGTCGGGAAAGTAGACGCTGGTGCCGCGCAAGCGGGCTTCGGCATCGATGGGGCTGCCCGGTTTCACGTAGTGGCTGACGTCGGCGATATGCACCTGGAGCGCGTAGTTGCCGTTGGGCAGGCGGCAAACCCACACGGCGTCGTCGAAATCGCGGGCGGTTTCGCCATCGATGGTGACGATGTCCAGCTCGCGGAAATCGCGGCGGCCAACGAGATCGTGCGGATCGATGGCGGAGGGCATCCGCTCGGCCTGTTCCACCACTTCGGGAGGAAATTGGTGCGGCAGGTGGTGCTTGCGGATGACGACTTCGACATCGACTGCGAAATCGTCGGGATGGCCCAGGATTTCGATGATGCGGCCGGTCGAGGCATCGTAATCCAGCAACTCCACGTTGACGATCATGCCGTCCATCTCCTCAACCGAACTGACGCGCGGCGCCTCGACGCCGATGCGATCGACCACCGGCCCGGCGGGAGGAAATTCCATGCCCTCGGGAATGTCGATCCACCGGTGGATGCGGTCGTCCTGCGGCACCACGTACTGCCCGCGGCGCCCAATCTTGAACTGGCCGACCACCGTGGGGTGGGCGCGCTTGAGCACCTTGACGATCTCGCCATCGGCGCGGCCGTCGGGTTCGATGCGGGCAATCCGCGCCACCACGCGATCGCCGTGCATGGCCTTCGCCGCGGAGTCCGGCGGGATGAAGATGTCTCCCGTGATTCCCTCGATGGGCCGCTCGGAAATGACGAAACCGTAACCATCCCGGTGCATGTTCAGGCGGCCGACGGCGTATTCCCGGCTGCGCGCCGTCACCGCAAAATGGCCGGCTCGCGGCTCCAGCAGGTCGCCGCGGGCCGCCAGACGGGCCAGCGCGGCCTCCAGTTCCTCGCGTTTTGTGCCTTTCGCCGCCAATTCCCGGACGAGCTGCTTGAAGTTGGCGCGCGCGTGAGGCAGGCTGGAGATGTGGTCGAGAAGCGCGCGGTCCGTCATAGCCTCGATTTTACCTGCAACGCCTGGCGGCAGCGCATCGTCATTTAGTTGGACTATAGCGGAGGTGTGGGTATGAAGGCCCTTACGCTGCTGTTGGTGCCCGCCGCGTTGATAGCGGGCCAGACTCGTTACGCCCGCCTGGGCGAATTCCAAGGTACGGTCGAGGTTCAACTGACGGCAGCCGACGCCTGGATGCCGGCCGAACGCAACCTCCCGCTGGCTGAATCGACCTGGGTACGCACGGGCCCGGGCGCGCGCGTCGAAATCGAACTGGACGACGGCAGCGCCTGGCGGCTGGGACCGGAATCGCTGGGCGAAATCTCCGACTACACCCAACTTTCCACCGGACAGCGCGTCACGCTGCTTTCGCTCGATCACGGCACGGCTTACTTCAGCGGCGAGCCCTTGGGGAATGACGTCCTCATGCTGGTGGCGCCCGGCGCGCAAGCCACGCTGGGACAGGGCGCCCGCGTCCGCGTTACGGCGGCGGCCGACTGGAGCCAGTTTTCCGTGCTCGAAGGCATGGTCCGCTTTTCTTCCCCCCAGGCGGAAATGGGCTTGCGCGAGGGCCAGAGCGCGCGCGTGGAGCCCGCCAATCCGCAGCATTTCTACCTCTACCCCCAGGTGACAGCGCTGCCCCTGGACCAGTGGAGCGAGGATCGCGACAAGGCGGAGGCAGCGCCGGTTTCGGCCGCCCGGGTGACGTGGCGCCATGGCTTGGCGGACCTCGACACAGCCGGCGAATGGATCCGGACCGAGGACCTCGACATGGTGTGGAAGCCCAGGGTGACGGAAGGTTGGGCGCCCTATCAAAAGGGCCGGTGGCGCTATTACGAGGCGCTGGGCTATGCCTGGGTGAGCGACGACTCCTGGGGATGGGTGCCCTACCACAGTGGCCGCTGGGCGCATCGGGACGACGCCGGGTGGGTCTGGCAGCCGGCGGTCAGCACGGCCTTCAAACCCGGCGAAGTCTACTGGCTGCGCGGAACGAATATGGCCGGCTGGGGACCGCTGGCCCCGGGGGAACTGTGGACCTCCGCCACTCCGGGCGCGACCCCGCCGCGGTATCTCGCCGCCGGAATCACAAGCTTCGCGGCATTCCAGCAGGATGTCCGGGTAATCGATCCCAAGGGTTTCGCCGCGCCGTCCCCAGAGCAACTCCAGGCCGCGGTCTACGCCCGCGCGCTTCCCTCCCCCGGTTTCATCGCCGCGCGTCTGGATGCCACGCGGCCCATCCTGAAAGTGGGCCGCACGCGCATCGATCCCATCGTGCCGGGCGTCACTTTGACCGACACACCGCCTCCTCCCGACCCCGCCATGACCAGCCCGCCCGACGATCCGCAACCCCCTGGCAGCGTCGCGGCCGACGCGCCGCCAACCATGCCGCCGCCGCCCGATGGCGTCTACCCCGTGCCGGTGGTGGCCCTCCCGGTGGTGGAGGTGCCGGTGTTAGTGAGCGCGCCGGATCATCCCTCCTACTCTCGAACCACGCCAACCGGGCAAACCGGAACCACCAGCAGCCAGCAGACCAAACAGACCCAGACTAACGCAACGAGCACGAGCGCTCAGGCCAGCCAGACGGTGCGCAATTCCGGCTCCCAGCCGGTGCACGAGCACGCACAGACCGGCACGCAGAATCCGCCGGCAGCCAGTCCGACGGTGCGCCCGCCCGCCGATCAGCAGGCACACGAGCACCCCACCGCGACCCCACCGCCCTCAGCCACGCCTCGCGAGCCTCCGAGAGTGCAAGTCCCCAAGGTGGATCCGCCCAAGAGCACGGACAAAAAAAGCAGCCTGATGACTCCGGGCGAACGGGGCATCTACCAACAGGTGCTCGCCGATTTCAATGTGCTCGTTCCCAACCTCGGAAAGAGCATCCAGGATCTCGACGCCTGGGCGCGGGATTATCCGAATTCAGACCTTGCCAACGAACGCCAGTATTACTACGTCCAGGCATACAACGGGCTGGGGCGGCCGGATAAAGTTCTGGAGGCGGCAACTCGCCCGGTCACGGCCGGAGCCCGAGCGACGTACCGCAACCCGGAACAGATCCTGCAACTGCTGCTCGTGACCACGGCGAGCCTGCAGAGGCTGAGCGAGCCCAGTCCGCAACAGTTGGCTACCGGCCAGACGGCGGCCCGCCAACTGCTTGACTATCTGCCGGAGTATTTCGCGCCGCAACACAAACCGGAGAGCGTGAACGATGGCTCCTGGCAGATGGCACGGACGCAAATCGAGGGCCTGGGAAAACTGGCTCTGGCACGGCAGGCTGCGCCGCTCCACGCCGGAAAATGAATTCGCGCACGAAACAAGAGTGGTATCGCTGGCGTGAATGAAAAGTCAGGCTTTCAGCTTAACGTCGGGCTCTTGCCCAGAGTCTCGCGACAATCGCGAAGAGCGCCGGCTAAAAGCCGGCGGCAGGCTGAAGCCTGCCCCACCGGTACTACCCGATTGACAATCGCGCTGGACGGGTTATCATTTGATTTACCCTCCCCCGATTGAAACCTGAAGGAATCGTGAGCCCCACATTGAACCCTGCAATTTTGGAAACGGACTTCCCGGGCGTCGAGCGTCACGGCCGCGGCAAAGTCCGCGACGTTTATCGCATCGACGGGCGGCTCCTGATTGTCGCCACCGACCGCATTTCGGCCTTCGACTACATCCTGCCAACCGGCATCCCGGACAAGGGCAAGGTGCTGACCCAGCTTTCCATCTTCTGGTTCGATTTCCTGCGCGAGCTCACGCCCACGCATTTTCTGACCGCGCGGGTGGAGGATTACCCGGAACCGCTGCGCCGCTTCCGGGACCAGTTGGAGGGCCGCTCCATGCTGGTGAAGCGCGCCAACATGGTCGAGATCGAGTGCGTCGCGCGCGGCTATATCTCGGGCTCCGGGTGGAAGGAGTACAGCGGCCACGGCACGGTTTGCGGCATCAAGCTGCCGGCCGGCCTCAAGGAAAGCGACCGGTTGCCGGAGCCCCTCTTCACACCGGCCACCAAAGCGCAATCGGGCCACGATGAGAACGTTTCCTTCGAGCGCGTTTGCGAATTGGTGGGAGAAAGCCTCGCCGCCCGTCTGCGCGATCTCACGCTGAACATCTATGCGCACGCGGCGCGCTACGCCGAAACCCGCGGCATCATCATCGCCGACACCAAGTTCGAATTCGGCTTTGCGGGCGATGAACTGGTTTTGGGCGACGAAGTGCTCACCCCCGATTCCTCGCGCTTCTGGCCGGCGGACACGTACAAGCCGGGCGGGCCGCAATTCTCCTTCGACAAGCAATTCGTGCGGGACTACCTGGAATCGATTCGCTGGAACAAGCAGCCGCCGGCTCCCGCGTTGCCGGAAGAAGTGGCCGCCCGCACCGGCGAAAAATACCGCCAGGCTTACCGCGTGCTCACCGGTCACGGTCTATGAACTGGCTGGACGCAGTGCTGGGGATCATTGTCGTGGCATCGGTGGCAGCCAGTTTCCGCAAGGGGCTCTCGCGCGAAATCATTGGCCTCGCGAGCGTGGTGCTCGGCCTGGTGCTGGGTTGCTGGTTCTACGGCAGCGTGGCGGCCTATCTCACGCGCTACCTCAGCTCCCGCGCGGTGGCCAACTTCGCCGGGTTCCTGATCGTCTTTTGCGGCGTGGTCATCGCGGGCGCCATCGTCAGCGCGATCATCGGAAGGTTTTTGAAGGTAACCGGCCTCTCATTTTTCGATCACCTGCTGGGCGCGGCCTTCGGCATTGTGCGCGGCGCGTTGATCGCGGCCGCGGTGATCATGGCGATACTGGCGTTTGCGCCGGGCGATTCCCCTCCACAGGCGGTGGTGAATTCGCGTCTGGCTCCTTACGCGGCATCCACCGCGCGGATCTTCGTGGCAATGGCTCCGCGCGAATTGAAAGATGGCTTCCACAAAACCTATGCGGAAGTTTTGGAAGCCTGGAAGCACGCGCTCGAAAAAGGCCCTCATAGGCCTCCTGGAGCGGATAAGGGAAAAGATGAAAAGCGAATTTGATGCACTGGTGGAGCGTCTCTTGGGCAGCAATATCCTGCTGCAAGAAGCTGTCGAGATCCTGGAGCGAAGGATGATTCAAGGCGCGCTCGAACGCACCGGCGGCAAACAGACGGCCGCCAGCAAGCTGCTCGGCATCCATCGCAACACGCTGCAGCGGAAAATCGTCGAGTACGAGTTGGGCACCGGCCGCCCGCGCGCACGCCGCAAGCCGCCCGTCCGCGCGGGCCGCATCCAGAAACGGAAAACCGGCACCGCGTGAGCATCCAGCTTGTGATCTTCGACCTCGACGGCACGCTGATCGATTCCCGCCAGGACTTGGCCAACGCCGTCAACGCTACCCGCGCCCACATGGGGCTGGGACCGCTCGACAACCAGCGGGTCTACTCTTTCGTGGGCAACGGCGCCCCGGAACTGATCCGGCGCTCTCTGGCGAATGCGGCGGGCGACGCCGAAATCTCGAGCGCAACCAAATTCTTCCTGGCCTACTACCGCGCCCACGTCCTGGACTCGACCACCCTCTTCCCCGGCGTTAAGGAATCGCTCGAACGCCTGCATAACGCAGGCAAGCGCATGGCGGTGCTGACCAACAAACCGGAAGGCATGAGCCGCGCGATCGTGGAGGGCCTGGGTACCGCCGGCTATTTCTTCCGCGTCTACGGCGGCGACAGCCTGGAAACCAGGAAGCCCGATCCGATGGGAGTCGCGGCGCTCATGAGAGACGCGGGTTCGACACGCGCCACCACCGTGATGGTGGGCGACAGTTCCGTCGACGTCGTGACGGCGCGCAACGCGGGCATCGCCTGTTGCGCGGTGACCTATGGATTCCAGCCCGAGACGCTGGCCGCTCCGCTGCCCGACCTGCTGGTGGACCATATGGAACAGGTGGTGGAGTGGATATTGAGCCGTCCCTGAGCGGAGTGGGACATCGGTTTATGTCGCCTGTCAAGCTGCTGGGCGGTAGCGAGGGATGACAGACGACAAACCGCGATCGTCTGTCCCACACAGGTGAAACAGTGTTGGGGCTAGCTGCGGTTCCCGCTATACTTGGTCCAGACGCACCCGATGACGCGGCTGACGCGACGGTTTCTCTGCATTCTGGTGGCAATCGGGACAACCCTCCTGATCGGAACGGTAGGCTTCTCGATCATTGGCGGCTATCACCCGTTCGACGCCTTCTACATCACCCTGACCACTATGACCACCGTGGGTTATGGAGATTCCTTCTCGCGCGCCGGGCGGGTTTTCAACACATTCCTCATCATCATCGGGGTGACCACCATCTTCATTGCGATGGGGGCCATGACCCAGACCATCATCGAACTCGAATTCGGCGATGCCATCGCCAAACGGCGGAATCAACGCATGATCGACAAGCTCAAAGATCACTTCATCATCTGCGGCTACGGGCGCGTGGGACGCGGCGCGGCTGCGGAACTGCAGCACGCGGGCGTGCCCTTCGTCGTGGTGGATATCAACCCGGAGCGCGTGGAACCGGCCATCCTGGCCGGAATGCTGGGGGTGGCGGCGGATTCCACCCGCGACGAGACGCTGCGGCAGGTGGGCGTCGACCGCGCTCGCGGGCTGGTGGCGGCGCTGGCCACGGACGCCGACAACCTTTTCGTCCTGCTCTCCGCCAAGGGCCTCAACCCCAAAATCTACGTGGCGACCCGCGCCGCTGAAGAAGGCGCCGAGGAAAAAATGCGGCGGGCCGGCGCCGACTCGGTTTTCGCACCGTACTCCATCACCGGCCACCGCCTGGCGCAATCCCTGCTCCGGCCGCACGTGGTGCAGTTTCTGGATTTCACCACCAACGACATCGGCATGGACATCAGCATCGAACAGGTGCGCGTCTCGGAATCCAGCGAAGTGGTCTCCAAGACCATCCGCGAGATGCAATTGCGCCGCAACGTGGGAGTCATCGTGATGGCCATCCGCCGCGCCGACGGCCGCATGCTCTTCAACCCGCCCGCCGACACCGCCGTGGAAGCAGGCGACTTCCTGATCGTGATGGGACGGCAAGGCGACCTCACCACGCTCGAAGCATTGCTGGCCGACCCGCGCGGAGCGCGGCGGACAAAGCCGTGTTGAGATAGCGACAAATCTTTCTTGCTTTTTCTCTTGACTTCCGCGAAGGATAGGGTATGTTCAGGTCACTCAAGCTACTTGGCGGAAGCGCCCTGGCTTTAGCGCTTCTGCTTGTCATGGCCTCCGTCCCCGCAACGGCGGCTCAGGCCGAGAGGCAAATTGACTGCGGAGTCGCGGTCACCAACGATGGAGTGGTGATTACGCGCGTCACGGTTGGAAACGTGGTAGTGCCGTGCATGGCGGCACCCGGGCCACCCGATGGGAGGGGGCCATACCAATCCGCTCCGCCGTTCCAGGCTGATGATGACTGGCTTCAGAACGTCACGATTTACCTCTTCAACCGGACCAACAAGACCATAGTCTGGGCCGGCGTCCAGATCGGGTTCCCGCAAACGGGGGATGGCCGCAGCCCGGCGACACCCCAGCACACATACAACATAACGGTGGGCCGCCGGCCCGCGGTAGCCAACTTCAGCCCCCGTACCGGCCAGCCGATGCCGCTCCATGACATACCATTGTCGTTCGCTGGGGGCCGAACGCAGGCAATCCGCCTGAGCGAATACATTGACCAGATTCGGTACACCATTCAGGATGCGCTGTTTGCGCCCGTAACAAGCATCAGGATCAATCCGGCCTATTTCATATTCGACGATGGCATGAGTTGGAGCCCTGGCGGCCACTTCGCCACTCCGGATCAGGAGCACCCCGGCAAATGGAAGCCCATGCCGCACGACTATTTCCCTGGGAATGTACATGCGAACTGGCCCCCGGATCGCATAGGCATTGACCGCAAGTGACGGCCCGTTCACGGGCTTCCAAGAGGAGGAGATTGTCATGAAGAGACTTCGAACTCTGATATTCGCGGGGACCGCTCTGTTGCTACTCCGGCAAACGCCGACGGTGCAGGCCCAACTTATGGGGTGCATCCAGAATTTAGATACCTCCCCCGATACCTGGGACTGCGACGGCGGTTGCAACAGCCAGACCGTTACTGAGTATTACGTCAATCCTGCTACCGAGGACGATAACCCGGGCTTTACTGGGAAGTTTTATAACTACGCCCCGACCTGCGGGGGCCTCAAGAACACCCAGAATTGCCAGAGCAGTGGTGCCAGTTGCGGCAGTACGAACATGGATTACTACACTGCAGTGCCGAATTTGTCCGCGTGCTGCCCCAACACGGGTTTTCCATGCGTCGCTGGCCAATGCTGCGGGACGAATGTGTGCATCAACGATATTTGTACGGCCTGTGCCAGTAACTACGGCCAGCCATGCCCGGGCGACTGCGGCAGCCAAGGCACCTACGCGTGCGATGGTTCGTGCCTGGACCCCCTTGACTGCGACAGCGATGCGGACTGTGCCAGCGGCCTGTATTGCAACGACGACGGCTGCTGTGTGAGCGGCGGAGGCGGCGGCGGTGACGGGCGACTCATGTGAGACCAACGACGACTGGGCCTCCCCCCTGACTTGCCAATGTGGGGTGTGCGGCGACTCGTATGGCGACATAGTGTGTTCCGTTCAACCGATTCTCGTCGACCTGGGCGGCGCTGGCCTCTCGCTCACAAGCGCCCAAAACGGTATCAAGTTCGACTCCTTCCGCAGCGGAAGACTTATTCAGATGGCGTGGACCACTGCCGGCGCAGACGTCGGCTGGCTCGCGCTGGACCGGAACGGCAACGGGCGAATCGACGACGGCGCTGAACTATTCAGTAACGTGACGCCGCAGCCGCGCCCAGGCCCGAGGTCCGGCTTCCGGGCGCTCGCGGTTTACGATCAGCCGGCGAACGGCGGAAACGGCGACGGCGTGATCGACCAGAGGGACTCGGTGTTTTCGCGATTGCGCGTCTGGGTCGATAAGAACCACAACGGCGTTACCGAACCGGGCGAGCTGCTGACCATGCAGCAGGCGGGGATTCAATCGATCTCGCTCGATTACAAGCTCGCGAAGTGGGTGGACGCTTACGGGAACCAATTCCTCTACCGCAGCAAAATCACCTTCGCTAATGGCGTGCCCGCGGGTGACCAATACGTCTACGACGTGCTCCTGGGCACGGCAAAGTAACCTTCCGCGCGGGGCCGTTCTCCGGGATGGCCCCGCCCACCCTCTCCGACGCCTATCATGGGGTTCGGCCTGCCGACACCGCCGTGGAAGCAGGCGACTTCCCGATCGTGATGGGACGCCAAGGCGGCCTCACCACGCTCGAAGCCTTGCTGGCCGATCCGCGCGGAGCAGCGCCATTAACCCGGCCGCAAGCTATAATGGGCTTCGGCCGGCATCCGGCTGTTCATATGGCAAGCCGATTTCGAAACTTCCTGGAATCCCTCCTATACGCGGGCATGAAGCCCGGAAAGCCCAAAACGGAGTCCAAACGGATGCGTCTGCTGGGCCCGCTACGTGGACCGGTGGAGCGCTGGCTCTCCGGCGGTGGCCGTCAGGACCCGCTCTACCTCAGCAACCGCAGCTTCGGCCAAAAGCTTGTCGGTTGGGTGAAAGTTGGTGTGCCGCTCTTGGTGGTGGTGGTGGCCGTGGTGTTCGCGTTTCGTATGCACCGGCGCGAGGACAAACCTGCGGAAGTATTGTCACCCGCGGAAGTCGCGGCGAAGACGTTGCCCGACCTGAACAAGCCGATTCACGTGGACTCCGACACCGACATCGAGGTACTGGAAGTGTACGTCGATCACGCTGCCGGAGACAGGCTGGTAGGAAGGGTTCGCAACACGACCACCCACGAGATTCAAGCCGCTAAAGTGGATTTCACCCTGACCGGGGCCGACGGCTCTCAGGTCGGCGCGATCAGCGTCAAACTGAACAAGCTGGCCGCGGGCGAGACCGTCCCGTTCGCACAGCCGATCTCGGGAAAAACCGCCGTCTTCGCGCTCGTGCGCGAAGTGCATACGCAGTAGGTAGGTCGGCGGACGAAAGCGCCCGCCCCACGAAAGCACGAGCCTTACGGACCAAAGTGGGACATCCATGATAAGGGCTTGTCAAGGGAAAACACACCTTTCCCTGAACCTAACGGAAGATTTTTCCGAAGCGCGATAGTCGATAGGGTGACGGTTGCTCCGAATTGCCGAAT
>Ga0116111_1001015_pt1 | contig 21112 bp, 17 predicted proteins | sample June2015DPH_8_10_FD_89720 | JGI IMG/M metagenome (GOLD analysis project Ga0116111, IMG submission 89720) | Peatland microbial communities from SPRUCE experiment site at the Marcell Experimental Forest, Minnesota, USA - June2015DPH_8_100 | ecosystem: Environmental > Terrestrial > Soil > Wetlands... | reverse complement strand
CTCGAAGGCTACTTCGGAGGGATGTCCTACGAGCCCAAGGCGACGGTCAGCTTCTTCGTCGAGTCGACCAACCCCCGGATGGACGAGGGCTGGGTCAAGGACTTCGTCGAGTCGTCGACGTACGCTTCTGACGTTGAGGTGAGATCGGGGGTCGACGGATTCGTTTCAGACAGCGTGAACTTCCCGCTTAGCTGGAACGCCGGGGACCGCGCCATCCTCATGCAGACGGCCAGTCTGAGAACGATGCTTGCCGCGATCATTGCGACCGACCGCGAGAAGGGAGAGCGACTGATCTACGACCAGGGCTTCAGCCTCGGGCGGACCACGTACGAGAGGTTGTTCTTGATCTACCGCCCCAAGAACAGGGCAGGCCTCGCGGAGGTGCTGAGGACCTACGCGGCGACGGGCTGGGGTCGGCTGGAGCTGTCAGGCCTTGACCCTGGACACAAACGGGCCAAGTTCAAGCTTGAGGAGGGGTTCGAGTGCGCAGGTTTGAACACTGGAAAACCCGAGAGCAACTTCATCCGGGGACATCTCTCCGGGGTGCTATCTGCCTACTTCGGGTCAGACGTGAAGGCAGTGGAGACAAGATGCGTCTCCAAGGGAGATCCGCACTGCGAGTTCGAAATCTCGCCCTGATCGTGAACCTCTCAGACGGCAAGGCGCCCGCTCCTGCAGGTCTGTCCCTTGGGTGCGTCCTGCATCATCGTCAACCGCTCGTTGCCACCCTCGACCTTGATTCAGAACGCGAGCCGAGAACTGAAGATTACGGAAGAATGGGCCGGGGAATCGAGAGAATCCATGAGGAATCCACCAAACACATACAGGATTTCCAACATAGACGTCACCGTGCGTCCGGCTCGGCTACGCCCAGGGGCTCTGCGATGGTTTCCGTTCACCAGAACTTCCACCAGTCAGAGCGGGCAAGCACGCACCACCTTCAAGACGTGGCGCATGAGCCGAGAGTCGACACAGACAGAATCCTGACTCGTGCGCCTAGGATCTGACAACCTGTCTGATGCAGACTTAATTACGGGACTTGGATTGTTCAAATCGTTGGCGAGAGCGAAGTCGGTTCAAGCCTTCAAGAACGAACCCTTGGACCTAGAGGCACGCATCGTAAAGGCGGTCGGCTCTGTCGGTCCCAGAAACGTCGCGTTGATTTCGCGGATGACACACGCCCACCAGGAGACCGTCAGGTACAAGGTCAAGGAACGTTTCAGAAGATTGGGATTCAGGTTCCAAGCCGAAGTCGACTACGCGAGGCTCGGGCTGCATCTGCACTGGGCTACTCTTCGCCTGTCCCAGCCAAATGAAGGAGCGGGGCCAAAGATCTTCCGAACGCTCAATCAAGTAGGCTACCTCACACACTTCTCCAGAGTTCTTCCTCAGGGATACTATGTGGTGATTCTCGCGCTTCCGATCGGAGCCTCTGAGAAGTACCGGGCGTTCCTCAAGCAACTTCAGCACCGGGGGATACTCGCCGACTTCAACCTGGAGGAGATATCGGTCGAGAGGCACAAACCGATGGACCCGACTTTCTTCAACTTCCGCTCTGGCCAGTGGGAGGTAGAATGGGAGAAGGTGAAGTCTCTGGAGGCGTCTCCTCTCATCGAAAGTGACTCTCAGCCGGCCGAGATTGACGATCTTGATTTGTTGATAGTCAAGGAGTTTCAGATCGACGCTCTGGAGCGTGTTGCTGAGATGGCCAAGAAGCTGAAGCTCCACCCGAAGACTCTGGATTATCACTACCGGGCCCACGTGCTAAAGCAGAAGCTTGTGCCCCGCTACCGAATCAGGTGGATGCAAGACATCACCAAGACACTCGCTCATTCGGTGGCATTCACCAGCCTCACCTTCCGCGGACTTGAGCCCGCCGAGTACGTCCGAGTACAGAGAGCTCTGAGTAGAATCCCGTTCCTGTGGGTTGAAGACTTCCTAAGGGACGGGACCTACATCGCGATCCTCAACGTCCCTCTCACAGAATTGATTGCCACAAACAACTACCTGAACCAGCAGGTCCCTGGCCTAGGTTCCAAGGTCGAAGTTGGGTACCTGAATCCGAGCGAATCCTCGAACTTTACCATCCCGTATAACATGTATCAAGACCACGAGTGGAAGTTTGACGTCGACAAGATGAAGTCCGCGGTCCTGAACGCGGTCCACCGGGTCGAAAAATAGGCAGCAGGGCTCCGTTCCCTTAGTGAGGAACCCCGCCTATTTCGTCCAACGGCGAAAAATGGACCCCGTGAGCCGAGGCAACGAGAGCCAGGGCCCACAGGGCCACCGCGACGAACAAGAACCCGACTCGAATCTTGGCGTCGAAGGTCATGCTCAGCTAGGAGGGAAAGGGGCAGTAGTTCCCCGTTTCCATCAAATAATGTCATAGACTTGATGAATATGGATAGGCGAAAGAGCGTAACTCCCGTGCGCCACGAGGGTCCGCCGCGGGGGGCGCCACTCTCCTCTTAGAGATAGCGTGCGCTCGCCTGTCTTGAAGGATGTAAACTCTGATGACGAAAACCACCGTAGAGTTAATGGGTGTGGATAAAGCGGGCGCACCTGAGCGTCGAAGTTAGAAATCCTATATATGTCTTGTGACTCTGTTCATGGATTACCTCAATTCCACAGGTCACTTTTCCTTTCTGGCCTTCGAGCCTTGGCTCCCATTCGAGCTGGATTCTAGCCGATTACGCGGCTGGTTGCGAGGTCTGAGTCCCACCGGGCCCACTCCGCACCCGTCTGTTCGTATGTTGGGGCGCCTACCTAGATTGACAAGTCCTGGCCATGGTGCCACCTCAGAGCTTTGGTTCGTGAAAGCGCCAAGGTATGTACGAACCCTGAATGTTCCACAGAGGCTAGAGTCCCAGAAGCTTGTCCAACGAGTAGGGTCCGGCTCCGAGCACCAGGAAGACCATCGCCAGCAACAGGTAGACCACGTCGATCTCATACGTAGGCTTGCCCTGCTCCATGCTGATGAAGCTGGCGTGCATCTTCGATTTCTTCATCCAGGTAATTGCGCCAAACTGCAGGACGAAGAAGAGACCGACAAGAGGCGTCAGCAGGCCGAGGATGAGAAAGATGCCTCCGACGAACTCCAGGATCGTAACCAGGTCAGCCGCGATGGGTGGAATCCCCATGCCTTTCATCCACTGTTCTGCTTGAATCCGTCCTCCCTTTGCCTTCGGGTATCCATGGAGTGCCAGCGCCACCCCGACGCCGAGTCTCAGAATGAGAAGGAGCTCCGGGCCGTACGGGTTGAGGACCTCCAAAAGACCTGACAACTAGGTCTCCTTCGCATCTGCCAGAGCGCAGAGGTTCTCTTAAGCATTCCAACTCGCATCCCACCGTCCCATCGCGTATGTTGGGGCGCCTACTTAGACTGGCAAATCCCGGCCAGGGCGCCGCGCTGGTGAAGTAGTTTGGGTCTGGATTTACACACTAAACTGTGCGGGTCCGGGCCGGCCCATTCCTGATAAGCTCAGAATAGTCTCCGTTCGTCTGGATTAGCTGGATTCTAGCTATTCAAGCGATTGGTTGCAGAGCCCATTCCTGCAAGGTCCCGGCCCAGACGTGCTGCTCTGTCGTTCCTTCTCGTGCCACCCCACAACGGCTTTATCATCCAGTTCTCACTTGATTGAAAGGAAGCCTTGTCCCAGAGCGAGCGGAGACTCGCGGCGATAATGTACACCGACATGGTAGGCTATACTGCCCTGGGGCAGAAGAACGAGCCACTCTCACTCGCTTTGGTCGAAGAGCAGAGGAAGCTGATCCGGCCCGTTCTCGGCAGACACAACGGCAGAGAAGTCAAGACGATGGGGGACGCCTTCCTCGTGGAGTTCCCCAACGCTCTCGACGCTGTGCGGTGCGCTTATGACATTCAGAGGGCCACGAGGGAGTTCAACATCTCCATCCCAGAAGAAAAGAGGATTCACCTCAGGGTGGGCGTCCACCTAGGAGACGTGGTGGAGTCCCAGGGCGACATATCAGGCGACGCGGTCAACGTTGCTTCCAGAATCGAGTCCCTCGCTGAGGACGGGGGGGTGTGCCTTACACGCCAGGTGTACGATCATGTTCAGAACAAGTTTGAGCTTTCTCTCAAGAGCCTCGGGCCTAAGGCCCTGAAGAATGTGATTGCGCCAGTCGAGGTGTACAAGATGATGATGCCATGGGAACAATCCAATACGGGGGAGGCGCCTACCTTTCCGGCAAACAGGATCGCAATCCTCCCCTTCGCCAGCTTCAGCCTCGACCCCAACGACGGCTTCTTCGCAGACGGGGTGACCGACGAGATCATATCGACGGTATCTGGAATTAGCGGCCTCAGCGTCATCTCTAGGACCTCGGTGATGGGCTACAAGGGGACGACCAAGAAGGTCGAAGAGATCGGAAGGGAACTCAAGGTCGGGACGATACTGGAGGGGAGCTTCAAGAAGGCTGGCAACAAGATACGGGTAACAACCCAGCTGATTGACGTGGCCCGAGACAGACACCTGTGGGCTCAGAACTATGACAGGGAACTCGACGACGTATTCGCGGTCCAGAGTGACGTAGCAAGGCAGGTGGCAGACGCGCTTCGGGTCAGAATCCTCTCCCCTGAGATGGAGCGGATCGAAAAGAAGCCCACCGAGAGCACGATGGCCTACACTCTCTACCTAAGGGGAAGATACCTGTGGAACACGAGAAGAATCGAGGACGTCAGGAAGGCAGCAGAGCACTTCGAGCAGGCGGTCAAAGAAGACCCGGGCTTCGCCCTTGGGTATGCCGGTCTGGCGGACTGCTCTCTGATTCTGCACAACAGGGGATTCGACCTGCAAGCGAACCTGGAGAAGGCCAAGACAATGGTTGCCAAGGCCCTTGAACTCGACCCAGGACTAGCTGAAGCGCACGCTACGAGGGGGTTGGCTCTAGAGAATGAGCACAATCTCAGGGAGGCAGAGGAGGAGTTCAGAAGGGCAATCGAGCTGAAGCCGAACTACGCCTTCGCTCACATGTGGTACCACAACCTGTTGCTTTCTCAACTGAGGTGGGACGAAGCCCTGCGGCAGATCGAGAAAGCCCTGGAGCTCGACCCGCTATCGCCAGTGATTAACTTCAATCATGGTAACTTCTACTACGCCAGGAGGGAATATGGCAGGGCGCTCGAGTTGTTCAAGAGGGTGGCTACGCTGGACCCTGGCTACGGCCCTGGACGCTATCAGTTGGTCATCACCTATGGCAAGATGAAGATGTTCGATGATATGCGGCGCGAGGCGGCCGCATTCATTGAGCTCCTCACGCACTTGGGCTTTCCCTTCGTGAGAGCCGTGGCGGACGCAACCATCGCGTTCTTGGAAGCTGACAAGCAGGCTCTGAGAAGACTCCTGCCCCAGCTTGAGGGCCTCGTCCGAGGACCCGGGAACACAGCCAGTTTGATTTCTACTTTCTACATCTACCTCGGCGAGATAGACAAGGGGTTTGAGTGGCTGGAGCGGTCATTCTCCAGGGGAGAGGACATCAGCAGCATCAAGTATGACCCGGACTTTGACGGGATTCGAACCGATCCGAGGTACTTTGAGCTCCTGAAGAGGCTAGGATTAGATTAGTCCGCGGTCCCCAGGGTTTCAACTCGGGTTCTTCCCTTGTCGGGGCGCCTACGTGAACTGCGAAGTCCCGGCCAGGGAATTCCTCCCGTCAGTCGGGACTTGGACATCGTTTCCGATGCCCCAATCCCCCCCGGGGCAAGCCCATATCGAGCTTCTTTGTCGAATCTGGGCTAGATTCTTGCTGTTTGCGTGGTTGGTCCCGAGGCCCATTCGGACTCCTTGACTCCCAAGGGCGGGCGTCGCCTGCGGCGGACAGAAGCTCTAAGTAATCTTAATTCCGCCTGCTTGCCCGGGAACTTGGTTCGGCCACTGCAGTCACGCCGTGCTGTGGCCATTCTGACACTTCTCATCCTTACAGCCTCTGCCTTTGTCACCCTAGGTGTCGTGCCTTCCCCAACACGAGCAGAATCCGGGGCTTCGGCAGCTCCCCTGCTGCATGATGATTTCACCCACGATACGAGTCTCAATACAAACCTGTGGCAGATCAATGGAACTGTCGGATCGGTTCTTGGGCAGGACCAGTGCGGCGGCCCCTGTGAGACTATTCTACTGGAACCTACTTTTTCTTCAGCCGGAATGGAGATTGCTCAGGTGAATACCAGCTTTACGGTAGGTACTATCCAGAGCATAGAATCCTTCACACCACCGTTTACTGCAACCGCCGTGGTCGAAGGAACCGTTTCGCGTGGGCACACGTTCGGATTCGCCATAGCTTCAACAAACGCGAGCTCCGGTGTTGCGATAATTGGCAACCTGAACTCGACCGACTGCAGCAGTCTGGGTAACTGCGGCGATCCAGCGACCTGCGGCATCTCAGCCAATCCCGCTGCAATCCCATCGAACCAATGCTACTACGGCATCTATGCCAGAATTGCGAACGAGGGAGGGCATTGGAAGAAAGTAGCCCCGAATTTGTATCTGACTCCAAGCATGGGCGTATACTATACGCTGCAAGTATCCGTCGACGCTTCGGGGAGTGCGCAGTACAGTCTCAGCCAAGGAGGCCATGTCATAAATGAGTCGACTGCACAAATCGGGAGCGGTCCTTTCTGGGTCATTATTGAACAGGGGGAAGGGGCACCCGTCCCCGGTCATGGTCCGAACCAAGCGTACTGGATGTCTGTCTCGCTGACTTCGGGCACTTCTACCTCGTCTACTTCTACCTCGTCTACGTCCACAAGTCCCAGCTCAGCCGGCATTAGCGTGGACATCTGGATCGTGGTGGTAATAATCATCATCATAATTCTATTCCTCATGATTCTCCTATGGTACAGGCGGCGCCGTCTCACAGTAACCGTGCGAGACTCACAGAAGCTTTCGCCTATTCCAAGAGCGACTGTTTCAGCCAATGGTCCAGTGAACCTCTCCGGCACTACCGAGAACAACGGCCAAGTCGTCTTTACCAACCCGAAAAAGGGCGATTATTCAATCCAAGCCATTGCCGCAGGATACAACCCTTCAATTCCGGTAACGGTTTCGGTAAAGAAGACAATCGAGTTCACCGTAAGGCTGGACCGGATTGCACCCGGTGCCCAAGAGGGCGTGGTCAGTAATGCACCTTCAGAGGGGCCGGGTCGCGACAAAGTTATTGGCCTAGACGAAGGCAAAGCAAGTTTGCACGGCTCTGGCGTCATGGCACAGAGTCCAAGTCTCCAAACGCAACAGCCTCAGACCGGGGTCACCCAACCCACTCAACAAGGTTCGGCTCCCGCCGTGACGCAAACTGAATCTGCGTCTTCTCCATCCGACCAACAGGGACTAGATGAACTGGAGGGCTGGGGCGGAGAGAGAATCCGCCAAATCATCAGGACGTTCCAAATGAAAGGCGCCATCAGCCCAGAAACAGCCCTAACCGCCCAGGAGCTGGGCTTGTCAAGACTATTCGTGAGGATCATGAAACGACGAAAAGGGAGGACAAGATTCTTCGTCGAAATCAATGGAAGATACTACCTCAACCAAAAGGCCCTACAAGAAATGAAGTAGGCGCGCGCATGGCAGGGGGCGTTCTGTTCGCCCTCTCGGGATTCCAGAACAAAGCAGACTCAGCCCAGATGGGAATCAACTTCATCGGAGCGTACGCGTTTTACCTCTTGGAACTCTACTTCACCAGGTAGTCCGAGGCTCGTCTGATGAGACGGCTTGCCCCCGGGGGGCTTTCGACGAGATCGTGCAATGCCCCTCTTGCTATGCTACGGGTTCGAATCCGGTGGGGCCCGCACCCAAACAGGTTCTGAAAGTGGATTCCGACCGCGGCGAGAATGAAGGCGAAGGGTTAAGTGAATTGGCCTGTCCCAATCTCGGCATGAGCAGAGAGCACTCTCTCGGCTCCGCGGTGGTCGCACTTCTACTAGCCTCAAGTCTGGTTATCGTGTCGGTTCCCCTTGAGCCGTCTGCACATGCCCAGACAGCGGTCGCGACGGTGAATGTGGGAGGTGTTCCCGAGGGTGTCGCGTACGACTCCCTCAAGGGCGAGATTTTCGTGGTCAATCTGGACTCCAACACCGTCTCCGTGATCTCCGACGCTACCAACGCTGTGGTCGCGACCGTGAGCGTCGGGAGTGATCCCTCGGGTGTCGCCTACGACTCCGGCAAGGGCGAGGTCTTCGTGACCGATGCTGGCGTCTATCCTAGTCACCACTGCAACGTTTCAGTCATCTCCGACGCTACCAACGCTGTGGTCGCGACCGTGAGCGTCGGGAGTGATCCCTCGGGTGTCGCCTACGACTCCGGCAAGGGCGAGGTCTTCGTGGCCAATGGAATGAACAACTCCGTCTCCGTGATTTCCGACACAAACAACGCCGTGGTCGCTACGGTGGACGTGGGAATCGGTCCCTCGGGTGTCGCCTACGACTCCGGCAAGGGCGAGGTCTTCGTGGCCAATTACCTCAACAATGGCACCGTCTCCGTGATTTCTGATACGACCAACACGGTGGTCGCGACCTTGAAGGCGAGCGCCGGAGGGGCTTCGTTCGGCATCGCCTACGACTCAGGCAAGGGTGAGCTCTTCGTGTCCAACGAAATCGCCGACACCATCTCTGTCATCTCTGACAAGACCGACACCGTAGTGGCAACGATGCCCGTGGGAATCACTCCCGCGGAAGTCGCCTACGACCCCTCCAACGGCGAGGTCTTCGTGGCCAATGGAATCAACGACACCGTCTCCGTAATCTCCGACGCCACCAACACGGTGGTCGCGACTGTGAGCGTGGGAAGCTTCCCCTTTGGCGTCGCCTACGACTCCTTCAGAGGTGAGGTCTTCGTGACCAACGAAGGCGTCCCGCCCAATTCCAACGGGACAGTCTCGGTCATCGCAGACCTCACCGCCATCGCCGCCTCCGGCTCCCCGGGAGCGAGTTCGTGGACATACGCGGGAGCTGCGGCAGGCGTTGCCGTCATTGTTGCCGTTGCGGCATACTACACAACATCTCGTGGCCGCTCGAAGCCATCTGCCACCCCCGCTCTATGGTGAAACTGGTCGCATTGAACGGGCCCGGTGGGGCCTGCACCCAAACAGGTTCTGAAAGTGGATTCGAGCTGAGGTAGGAGTGTTCTGCTCTGTCCACACGAGAATTGCCAAGTCGATTAGAGAAACCGTAAGTAATCTGAATTTCCTCCACCTTCATCAGAGGGAAAGTTGGCTCAGGGTTTACGCTTACGCCGTATTATCGCAGTTCTGTTGCTTATTGTCCTCACATCTTCTGCGTTTATTGTCGCAATCGCTGTGCCTTCCCCAACGCGAGCAGCTTCCCCGCCACAAACGGGCTCTACGTCTTTTGATGATTTTACCCAGGATACGAGTCTCAATACTAGCCTCTGGCAGGCCAACGGACCTCTGGGGTCGCTCGTGGGTCCAGATGTGTGCATACAGTGTGCGGTGGTTCCGCTTCAGCCCACGTTCTCATCCTCATTAGGGATGGGAATTGCTCAGGCGAACGGCATGTACGAAGTCGGGACAATACAGAGTGTTGAAAACTTCACGCCACCCTTCACCACGGATGCGGTGGTCGAAGGAACCGTCTCCCATGGGATGACTTTCGTCTTCTCCATAGTCTCGGCGGATGCCAGTGCCGGCGTTGCGATGTACGGCGACCTGAACTCAACGAACTGCAGTCACGAGGGCAACTGCGGTGACCCAGCTGTTTGCGGTATCCCGAACCCCCTGGCCGTCCCGGCCTACCCTGCCGGGCAGTGCTACTATGGCATTGACGTCGACACCGCAACAGGCAACGTCTTGGTTTCTCAACCGAAACTGTATCTGACGCCGAGCCTGGATGTCTTCTACACTGCAGAGATCTCCGTCAACGCTTCCGGGTTCGCGCAATACAGCATCAGCCAGGGAGGGCAGGTCCTGGGAGAGTCGGGTACGCAGATTGGAACGGGGCCATTCTACTTGATATTGATGCAGGGGGAAGGATGGCCCGATTCCGGTACTGGACCCAATCAAGCGTACTGGAAGTCGGTCTCGCTGAATTCGCCTCTGACCTTGCCTGGGCTCAACGTGTATCCCACCGAATCGAACTTCACAACCATGACCCTGAAATACGCGGGTCAGGATCTCTCCTCTCCGATTCATGTCGCCGTCGTGAAAGACACGAGCTTCCCGCTGGGGCTCAATGTGACGCTCAGGGCCCCGGGGACGAGTGGTTACACGAAGACTTTGGACCTGCAGCCGTCTGACACCGGGTCTTCGACCATCATGCTCAACGTCACTCTCGACTGCGTCACGGGGAGGTGCGACCAACCGGGAGGGACGCAGCTCCCCCTGACTCACGATGTGAACGTGACCGCTTCAAGCGGGAGCTACAGGCAAGAAGACACAATACGGATTCATCTCCTGAAGGCGAAGTGGCTCGTGATGCTGTACGCGGCCGCCGATAACAACCTTCAGTCTGGAATCGTGAACAACATGATAGAGATGGCAACAGTATCAAAGTCGAACAACAACCCTGCCGTCGGGATGCTCGTGCTCCTCGACGTCCTGACGGGTGGTAGCGTGCCGATGGCGGCACCGGGAACCACTCCACAACAGGCCAACACCATCCGTCTCTACCAAGCCGTGAACGGGACCATAAAACAGATAGGAGATGACTGGCCAGAGACGAATTCGAGCGACCCCGCCACCCTGCACAAGTTCATCGATACTGCGATGACCCTCATCCCAGCCGACCGTAACCAGCTTATCATTGCGGACCACGGCGGCGGGATAAAGGGCGTCGCATGGGACGAATCGGACGGAAACCGGCCCATGCTGATCCCGCAGCTGGCCACAGCCCTGAATGGTATCGCACCGAAGCTGGACATACTGAGCTTCGACGCATGCCTGATGGCGCAGGTGGATGTGCTCTACCAGCTGAGGAACTATGCGACCTACTTCACAGCGTCCGAACGCACCATACCTAACCCTGGGTACGCCTACACCAGGTTCCTCACTTCACTCCTCAAGAACCCTGACCAGTCCACGTTGGACTACCTCAATGTGATCGTGAGCACATATGCTGCCAAGTATCCGGAGGCTGCGACAGGGGGTGCGACGCTCGCCGCCATCGACCCTTCGATGCTCGGGGGCGTTGTCTCCGCACTGAACACCCTCTCCGGCATACTCGTCCAGCACTATAGGATGAATAATGCAGTCTTCAACGCAACGATGCTGCTGGTGCTCAGCAGGTCGGTGTACGCAGACGCAGGTTACCCCTATGTCGACATCCGAAGCTTCGCTCAGAATATTCTCCTCAACCCGCAGATAACCGACCAGAGCGTCAAGAACGCGGCCAGTGCGGTTATACAGGCAACGAAGGCAGCAGTGATTGCGAACACGACCGCGAACATAATGTACGAGGGGCTGACCGTGTTGCTGTGGCCGCAGGCGAACGTTCCGAAGCCGCTCTATCAAATGTTCGCGGGCCTTGATAATCAGCTCAGCTTTTCGAACTCCGCCCACTGGCTGCCTCTGGTACGGTGTGTCAACCGCTCAATGTCGTTGTCAACGGCCGCCTGGATCCTAGTGCTGATGGTGCACCATGGCCATCAGCTCTTCCTCAACGTCTATGACTCCACGGGGGGGCACACGGGGATCAACCCCTCCCTGCTGAATGAATCCCGTGAGGAGGTCGAGCTGATTCCTGGCTCATACTACTTTGAACTCAACAGCAGCGCCACGCTGATCGCCCTCCCTCCCGGCCTGGGGAGCTTCAGGACCGTTGTGGACGGCACTTCCATGACGGAGGCGAGCGAGCCATACACCCTCACGTACACCGTGGTTCAGAACGGGACTGTCGCTTCCACAAAGATCGTGCAGGGAACAATGAGCCAGTACACGCTTCAGTCCGCCAACGTGACGATTCAGAACGGAGTCCTCGCAGTGGGGGCGACGACGGTCACGAACTCCGCCGCTTCGACCACAACATCGACCTCGTCCACGACCTCCAACACTTCAACCACCTCGTCGACGACGGCGACGTCATCGTCTTCTTCCACATCGGGCAAATCCTCCGGAATCCCTGAATTTCCGGTTCAACCCGGCATCGCTCTTCTGGTCACTATCGTCATCGTGATGTCGTACTTGTTTGCCAGGCGCGGCCTTCGAGCCGACAAGCTATCCTAGACCTAGCATGCAATTCTCTGTGTTGTGCGCGCGCCAGAATCTAGCTATTCCGGACGGACAGAGGCTATTCTGAGCTTATCAGGAATGGGCCGGCCCGGACCCGCACAGTTTAGTCTGCAAATCCAGACCCAAACAGGATTATGAGGTGGCGCCCTGGCCGGGCCTAAAAGGGGGCTCCACCATAGAATCGTGGCGCTCAGAGAGGGGTCAGTGAACCTGAGCTCAAGCGGTCGATCTGTTAGGATGCAACTCGCGAGTATGCTCCCTTTTGAGGAAGCCCAAATCAGACTCGCTGCCTGCGGTCAACTCCATATCGCAGTCCGGGCACTTCCAACGGAAGTCAGAGAATTCGACCTGTTGTTTGCTGCGGGCTAGGATATTCTTCTCGTCTGTCTCCTCCCGCCTCCTGCCCTCGCTCGATTCACTCTCGAGCTCCTCGGCCCCTTCTTCAGCTCTTCGCTCCCTCAATTTGTCCAGGGCGTAGACAATTCCGCAACGCTCGCAGTAACCGAAATTGCTTTGCCCGTCCAGGGAATTCACATTCCCTCCGCAGACTTCACATCGCTTGAAACTCGACAAACATGGGGACAATCGGAGTGGTTGATATAAGCGAGCGCGCGCGCTTGCATAGCCACCCTAGCCGGGCCTTGTCAGTCCATGTAGGCGTCCCAATACGCGGAACTGTACACCGATTCCACACGCCCACCCTAGGAGACGCGCTCTAGAACTTCCTCGGCGAAGATTGTCCACTTGCCCTTGGCATCTTTCTGTTCGATCAGAATCGACCAAGTCTTGCCATCCGCTTCCCAAGAGAATGTGTTATGGAGAGGCCCGTCCGGATACTCGAACACGAGCCTCACCGCGTTGGCCCCCTCCCGTCTACCGTATCCCAGGGACTCTGAGAAACGACCGCCGAATGTATCAAGCCAGTGGACCACGTATCGCTCACTCATGTTGTCATAGCCGATGAACACATCGGCCTCATACTCGGCCTTCCGTTCCTGGGCCTTCACATTCCGGTTTTCGATGGCGCTGACGTCAATGAAGTGAACTCTCAGGAATTGATGGTTCAGGACCCACTCCGCGTCACAGGCCTGCTGTATCGGCTGGCCAGCTATCTTCCCCTTTACTCTCCACTTTCCCGCCAACCTGTTCAAGAGAGCGTCTCGGAGGGGATGATTCTCTCCGTCAATCTCAACAGGCTGTTTTGCGGGCATGTGGTTCTAGGGCCGTGCAGACCAGTTCGTCGCTATTTATGGTCTATCCGCGTGAGATGAATTAGCTATGCTCGGTACGAAACGGGCCCGGTGGGACTCGCCCCCATATGGGTGCAGAACCATATGGATGTCCTTTGCTCACACGGTCAGGAACTGTAGTCGGTGTTGGGGGGGTGTGCACTGAACTCTAGGTTTGAATCCCACCGGGCGCGCGGCTCGCTTTGCTGAGACGATAAGGCTCACTTGCGTGTGAATCTCAGATACGCGATGAAGAACAGCACTAGTCCCAGCACAATCAGGGCAGTACCCACGCCCGATCCTCGCATGGGAGCGTGTGGAATGGCCACTATTGCTCCTCCAGCAATCACAGCAATCAACCCTATCACGGTCAGAATGATAGCATGCATGTTGCGACCGCCCGTAGTCTTTCCCTTATCACTCATTTCAAAGTCCTCTCTTCTTGACGGCTTTTCGCTTCGTATATATCCCTTGAGCGCGCGCTCTCAAGTCATCGTGTTCTCCCCAGTGCTATGATGGCTGTGGCGACTGGAGAGCCGAAGGAACTGCTAATAATGCCGGAAAAGCGGCCCAGGAAACATCGGGAGGAACAATCTAGTGTACAATTCCCGAAGATCATACTACCGTGCAGTCAGGATTCTCTCCGTTGCAATATCGCTCGTCTTGGTTCTGGTTCTATTGACACCCAAGGTTTCGTTGGCTGACAGCGTCACCTCTACCGTGTCTGTGGGCGTCCAACCGGAAGGAGTTGCATTCGATCCGACCAACGGGTACGTCTACGTGGCGAACTCCTTTTCGGGCACGGTCTCGGTCATCGACGGCTCGACCAACACCGTGGTCACTGCGGTGACTGTGGGCACCGGTCCCGATAGTATCGCATTCGACTCGACCAACGGGTACCTCTACGTGGCTAACTATGGTTCAGGCACGGTCTCTGTCATCAAAGGCTCGACCAACACCGTGGTCACTGATGTGACTGTGGGCACCAACCCGGAAGGAGTTGCATTCGACCCGACCAACGGGTACGTCTACGTGGCTAACTTCGGTTCGGGCACGGTCTCTGTCATCAAAGGCTCGACCAACACCGTGGTCACTAATGTGACTGTGGGCGTCTATCCCATTAAGATCGCATTCGACCCGACCAACGGGTACCTCTACGTGGCGAACGAGGGTTCGGGCACGGTCTCAGTCATCGACGGCTCGACCAACACCGTGGTCACTGCGGTGACTGTGGGCACCAACCCGGAAGGAGTTGCATTCGACCCGACCAACGGGTACGTCTACGTGGCGAACAAAGGTTCAGGCACGGTCTCTGTCATCAAAGGCTCGACCAACACCGTGGTCACTAATGTGACTGTGGGCAGTGAACCCTACGCAGTCACCTTTGACTCTGCCAACGGGGACGTCTACGTGACCAACTCGTATTCAAGATCAGTCTCGGTCATATCCGGGTCGACAAACACTGTGGTAGCTACGGTGGCTGTGGGCATCGGCCCTGATGGAGCCGCCTTCGACCCGACCAACGGGTACCTCTACGTGGCGAACTACAGTTCGGACACGGTTTCCGTCATTACCCCCACATCATCGACCTCGACCTCTTCCACGACCTCCACCACTTCAACCACATCGTCAACCTCTTCCACGACCTCCACCACTTCAACCACATCACAGACAACAGGGACATCATTGACGTCGTCTTCAAAATCGGGCTCATCCTCCGGCATCCCTGAATTTCCGACGCAGCTCGCTTTCACTCTTCTGGTCACGGTTGTCATCGTGATGTCGTATGTATTTACCAGACGTGGCCTTCGAACCGACAAACAAGCCCCGGTCTAGCACGCAATTCTCCTTCTTGGGGCGCCTACCTGGACCGTGAAGTCCCGGCCAGGGCGCCACGCCAGGGAGGCAGTTTGGGTCTGGATTTGACGGTAAACCGTGTGGGTCCCACCGGGCCCGTCAACTCCAAAGGGTGGGCGCCTGCATCGGATGACAGGTCCCGGCGCGCGCGCAACGACTGAATGCGACATAGTCTTTCGAGCGTTCTCTACGGGGACCGCGAGCGTCTCGCTGGAACCTCACCAGGCGTGATTTGAACCTCTTTTCCCATGCCACAATCCGCGCGCTTGCGGTGCCTACCAGCGTGGAGGTGAAACAGCGACTTGAAAGATGGAGATCTCCTGGTGAGACTCCTTCGTGAGAATGGGGGGCAGCAGTGCGAGGAGCGCCTGGCCAGACCTGGTGGCTCTGTAGTGCATCTCCCCGGATCCTGACCAGGCGACTTCCACAAAGCCTTGAGCTTCGAGCTCTTTGATTGCTCTACAGACATGGCTGACGTACTTGTTCTCCAGCTTGCCGATCTCGGTCGGTGTGCGAACGGTCCTGGAGAGGATGGTCAGCACCCTGGCCCTCATCTCGCTTTGGGAGACGAACTCTAGGCCCTTGGTAGTTATTGCCATAGCTGACCTACCAACCCAACTACCCCCCAGCCTGGGCCAATGCTTGGTCCAACTCCTGCTGGTCACTCGGACTGACTTGGTCCTTGGCTCCCACGTTTTGGTCGCTCGGCTTATACTCCGATTGGGGCTTCAGGACTCCGACCATTGTGGGGATCAACTTGTACCCAGTCGAAGTGTTCCCCACCACTGGAATGAGGCCAAGGAGCACCGTCTCGTTCCTATTCAAGGGGACGGGATGAATCAGAGTCACATAGAGGGCGGTCCTGCCAATAGCTAGGGAGACCTGATAGACGGTTCCGTTGATGTTGATGGCTATGGAATTGACCGTGAAGCCGATTCTGTAGATCACAGATCCTGTCGGTAGGTTGGCCGAGGCTATCGTTTGTGAGACGCTCTGCAGATGGAGGAGGTCCACTGTTGCTGAACCTCCCGACGGCGTGATCGAACCGAAATTAATCGTCACCGTCCCGTTGAAGGCGGGCTCGGAGACCACAAGGACCGCAGCCGAGTAAGTCAGATTGAGCGAGGACGTTCCCGCTGGCACTTTCGGAGGGTCGGTAAGTTGGACGACCAGCACCGACTGAGCGCCCGCGCTTGTCGGAGCTGATACGTAGTACATCGAAGACCCTATGATTATGGCTGCCAGTACGACGGCTACCGCCGAGTACCTGATGGTCCTTGTTCCTGCTGACATTCCTCTTAGGTGGCAATTGGGGAGTACGGGAGATAATCCTATTGATTTGAAGGCGCTTTCAACACCCTTGAAAGGGGTCCGCTACTTCCAGGAAGCTAGTCTGCGCCAGACTCTGGCGGTCTCGTACCACATGACGGCCACGAGCGCGACAGAGGCCGCGACAAGTGGCCTGACATACCCGGGATTGGACAATGACATCAGCCCGAAATAGACTATGAGCGCCGTGAACAGGATTGAGAAGAATGTCAATTGAGGCACTAGAACTCCGCCGACCCTGGTGAATCCCTCGAGGATCTCCGCCGAAACGTCCTTGGTAGAGCAATATTGTCCGGCCGAGTTCTGGTTGGCATAGCCAGCCTCGACCAGCTTGTTAAGGTGATAGGACGCAAGGGAGGGTGTCGAGAAACCGAGAGCCCTCTGGACGTCGCGAAGCTCGCATGGTCCTTTCGAAAGAAGGAGAAGGTATACCCGAAGGGTATTCCCTTTGAGCTCTCTCTCGCTTCTGGCACTGGCCGCGTTGGTCATACCATTCGCGCCTTGCCTCGTCGGAAGGGGCCGAAATTGCTCGACCCCTTGACGACTGAATCGCGTTCGGCCCGGTGGCCGCGGTTGTACGCCCTGGCCGAACTCGCGGCAACCCACTTCTCTGATATGTGCCTGGACCCAGTCCTCCCATGGTGTCCTCCATTGATTGGCTCTTGAGCGAGCATACAGGTTGAGGTTCCTCAACCAGTCAATTAAGCCTAGCCGCGTGGAGTCCATGGGGGCGACCTCCCCCTTTGGAACGCGACTATCAAGGTTGGTGCGAGCAGTATCAAGGTCGGTAGCTTTCTAGTGCTCTCACGAGGCTAGCGCTACTTTCGAGGTTGGTGCGCGACTCCTTGAAGCGCGGGCCCGAACCCGAATCATAGTGAGGAGGGGCATTGCACCATCTAGTCGAAATCCGCTCAGATAGGATTTGAACATCGTTTCTCATGCCCCAATCCCCCCCGGGGCATCCGACCCGTCGAGCCCGCGAAGGGGCGCCACGCAGGGGAAGTAGTTTGGGTCCGGACCTGACAGCAAACCGTGTGGGTCCCACCGGGCCCGTCGAGAATATTAGTTACTTGGTTTCTTGGGATGACTCATGTCGAAGTACTGCATGCGCTGCGGTAAGCAGAACGAGGACCAGGCGGCGTTCTGCGTGGCGTGCGGAGAGGCTTTTCCCGTGGTGCAACAGGGCCCGTCGGCAGGGTCTTCCGCAGAGAGAGCTGTCGCCCAACCGCCCTCAGTTACGTTCACAGCCGAAACGGAACACTTGGGGCAGGGTTACGCACTCCCCGACATTTCCTTGAAGGACGATCAGGGAGCCGTAGTCTACGTAGCGAAGAGAAAACCGCTCCACCAGAGCTTCGAAATCTACGACTCACAGGGGGAGACGAAGGGAAGCGTGAATCACAAGATGCACGCTACACATACCAGCTTCGAAGTATGCGACCCGTACAAGAACGTGCTGAACGTAATCGGCGTGGGGCCTCACAATAAGGGTTTTCCTCCGAACTGCTGGCTAGAGGACGCCAGCGGAAACAGGCAGGGGAGGTTCGAGTTCACAGGATTAGGAGTCTTCAGGCTCGTGAAGTCAGACGGAACGAAGGTCTTCGACGCCAGGCTCACGGCACTCGCGGCAGGTGGAGGGATGGTCCAGAGGCTGAAAGCACTGGCATCGAGGAGTTACGCCATCGATGTGTTTGACCCCTCCTTTTCGACCTTGATGCTGATGGGCACCATCGCAGCAATCGAAGCCGCATGGTGAGAACCCATCGGAGGGAGCCGCCAGCCCTCCACATGAGATCCTTCAGACAGCGAAGGTGACTTCACAGCGGAATCTGGCGATTCTGGGGGATGCGATAGAGCCTGCGGAATCCGCTTTCCGGACCTATTTGGGGGCGAGTCCCACCGGCCCACTCAAACATGGTGTGGCAGCGCTCCGCCAGATAGGCTTGAGCGGGGGCTCTCGGAGTATCCGACAACGTTCGGCGCGTTGGTGCCCGCTTTGAGGACTATCACGGTCGCCGCGGAGAACACTCCCTTCGACACTTCCGCATCCGCCCTGAGGGTCGGGCTGGTGCTGGCCATGGTGCCGAAGCAAGCCTTCGTGCGGTCCAGCGACCCAATATGACTGAGCCAGGTGCTCAGAGAGGAAGTGGCGCATGAGCCCCGGCCACTTCGGAGGCCCCCACTCGTGTGGTACGGGCCGCCCGGGCCTACCCTGCGACTGCAAGAGGCCTATCTCGGATGTGGCAAAGCGAGACCCAAGATTCATCGAACTCCTGCGCACTATCTGCGTCCCATCTTGGTCAGCAGGCGCGCCCTGGTCTCGGCCCGCTACGGCATTCTCTCTGCTTCTTCGGGGACCCTTAGCCGCCGGAAGAATATCCAGAACATGAAGATCGACACCGAGTAGAGGACGGACGCTATGTAGAACGGAAGCTCGAGCATCCCGGCATTCATCATCGCGCTGCCAACCACCGTGCTGAGGGAATTGGGGAGCTTCGACATCGCCGCACTGATTCCTGCGGCGGCCCCCCTCTCGTCCCGGTCCACGAGCCCCATGATCAGCGACGTCCCCAGGGGGCCTGACACGTTCATCATGAACGTCCTGAGTATGTAGATCCCTCCGGCGATCTCGAAGGTCGGGGAAAGCGGCACGGCGAGCATGAACACCATCGAGAGGCCCTGGGTGAGCACGATGGCCCTCACGAGTCCGAACCTCCGGGCCAGGTTGGGCGCGCCAAGGGCGAAGGCCGCTAGGAGGAACCCAGAGATGCCGATGATGGGCCCGCTGTAGGTATCGGGCACGTTGTAACGAAGCGTGAACCACTGTGTCATAAGAGGGACGAAGAGGCCGGCGCCGGTGGCGATGAGGACCGAGGTGACCAGGTACTTCACGAGGACCCCCCGCGACCTGCTGGGCATGAACTCCCTGATGCTCTTCGCCTTCGCCGAGGTCCTGGACTCGCTGATCCTGAACAGGAGCGGAGTGATGGCCACACTGAGCCCCGCGAGGATGAGATACAGCACGACGTGGGCCTGGGCGACGTCTAGCCCGACATGCTCGAAGACCAGCACCAGCGGGATGGCGAATCCACTGAGCCCCCAGGCGATGTTTCCGAGGAAGAACGAAAGCGAAAACGCTGCCGTCCTGTTGGACTCCCCGGCCTTCTCTGCCAGCAGCGCTGTCGCCGCCGCAGCGAAGGCCGCCTCGGTGCCGCCCTCGACTGCCGCGGCGAGAATCAAAACGAGCGTGTTCGAGGTCAGGGCGAACAACGCCAGCATGACGCCGGCGAGCAGGTTGCCGACCACGATGAACCTCCTCCTTCCGTATCTGTCCGCCAGTATGCCGAACGGAATGCTCGCGGCGACCATGCTGACCCCCATGACGGTGTATACGGTCCCGGTGAAGACGATCGACAGCCCCTTCACAGTCGTGAGGAAATAGGAAAGGTCAGTGAAGAGGAAGCTCAGTGCGAAGCTTGGGACGAAGCTCAGGACAATCAGCAGCTTGGCCTCCCCGGGGATCGAGCTGTACTGCCTGAACATGGGGTCTCTGGGGCGAGGGCCTCTACACCTCGTATAAACGGGAAACGCGAATAGGCAGCGATGCGCGCGCCGCCCGGATCAGAACCTTCGTGCAGGCTGAACCCATGCAGGCGCAGCCACTAGTCGGGCTGCACGAGGTCTTGGACCGAGCTTCACAGTAGGCTGGTCGATTCCCGCCGGGCCCGCTAGGTTTCTCCTCTCCCATCCTTGCGCTTGGCCACGCGCCATTCCAAACTTAAGAATCAGAGGGCCCCGGTCGGGGGTGCATTGAGGCTCGTGATCAGAAATGCCTCCCTTAGGGGCGTGAGCAAGACGCGGGACATAGCCATAGATGGCGGAAAGATTGCTCTCGTCGCCAGCAGGGTGAGAAGTGGCACAGACCGAGAGATTGACGCAGGAGGTAGGCTTGTCACTCCAGGTTTCGTTGACATCCACTGTCATCTTGATAAGTGCCTGACGCATGCTTGGATGAAGACGGAACGGGGGGTGAATGCCGGCAGCCCCGACGTCATCCCTTCGGCAACGGGTGTGAAGAGGAATTTCACCAAGACCGACATCGTGAGTAGGGCCAGCGCCGCAGTAGAGAGCTCCATCCTCTTAGGAACCACGGCAATCAGGGCGTTCGCCGACGTTGACTCAACCGGGGGCCTGCTGGCAGTGAAGAGCCTCCTTGAGGTAAAGAAACGGTTCTCGCGAGCCGTAGACATTCAGATTGTGGCATTTCCTCAGGAAGGCATCGTCAGAGAACTGGGAACAGACGAGCTCTTGCACAAGGCGCTGGAGCTGGGCGCAGATGTTGTGGGGGGCATTCCGTGGTATGAAAGAAGCGCCGACGACGCGAGGAGACACACCGACATAGTCTTTGACCTCGCAAAGGAGTATGGAAAGAAGATCCACATGCTGGTCGACGACACCTCTGACCCGGAGGCGCGGAACATCCTGTACCTCCTGCAGAAGACGAT